>SESD01000017.1_pt1 | contig 99450 bp, 135 predicted proteins | sample 3171411 | NCBI WGS metagenome assembly SESD01 (sample SAMN06051880, study PRJNA518727) | freshwater metagenome | biome: subpolar coniferous forest; feature: holomictic lake; material: water; isolation source: holomictic Lake 442, 16.5 m depth | place: Canada: near Kenora, Ontario | collected...
GGTGCCCGATGCTGAATATGCCAAGGCATTTCTTCTATACCCGGCCTAATCCGCCGGGTTTTTGTTTCTTGCAGCCATCTGTCAGTTAAAAGGGGTACGTTGTTGACCAACCCCTATGCCGTTTCTACAAAAAGCAAATCAAGCACATCTTTTGGATAAGTATTGCAAGTTCCAAAAACTGGATGATTGGCCTTTCCCATTTTGATATTGTTTTCTTTACAATACTTGGTCGCTTGCTTTCCCATACTGGAGGCGGTTTTTAGATCAACACTTTTACCCAACAAACTTTGATGGGCAACAATAGTAAAATGGTTTTCTCCCTCCACTAATGCTTTTACTTGATGTTTCATTAAATCAATTTCTTTTGCATGAACTATATGCTCACGTTTCATCAGACCTTGTTCAATGTTTAACAATTCTTGCTGTTGCAACATCACGTCTTGACGTTGCTTCATGAGTTGCTGTTCTTGGTTTAGCCACCCAATCTTTTCTTCATGAGCAACAAGCTGTTGAGCATATACAAGAAGCTGGTTTGCCGGAGAAAGATTCTGGATGGAATATTGTCCAGTCTTGCGAATGGATGGTAGAACTTCAGAGGTTACCCACTTCTTGAACTTTTTAGCCTCGGGTTTCTTGGAGCCTAAAACTAGAGAATAAAGTCCAGACTCGTTGATAATAATCATATTTTGATCGCCACCAGGGGTATCATTTGAAATGATACCCTTTTCATCATTGTCTAGCCTCGTCATAGCTTGTGAGGTATTCCCTATATCTAGCGCGTCGCAAACATCCGCCGCAACAAACCAAACTACGTCATCAATCTCAACGGTACGAATCGAAAAATCTTCAAACTGGAAAGGTATGATATTAGACATTTTTATGCTCCACAAAAGAAAAACCCGATCCCCTCCCAAGGTCATACAGCTATTAGAAGCTCAATGGGAAGAAACCGGGTTTTTCTTAAAAATCGTCTAATAATGAGGTATGACTCTCAGGTCGTATTATCACACAACGTAGATTAGATTTCAACTGTTTTTTAATGCTTTTTCCTGAAAGGCAATCAGCTTCTCGATGTAATGCTTGGCTTTTTTTAAGTCCTGAATACCGCCCTTGTCCTTGGCTCTGGCGAGATATTTGATAGCATTGCCTAACAGAAAGCCCTCGAACTGATCCTTGTTAAACCAGGCTTCCATAGCGTCCCAAGGCTGTATGCTCTTCTGATAATGATTCCCTCCAATCTGGTCTGTCATGTGGCGTTCTTCTTTATCATGCCCAGCGTGAAATATACTTGACGAATTTAACTATTATATTCATTTATTAGTGTCTTTATTTTAAGGCTTAGATGCAATGTTATCTGAATCTTGAGCGTGTTCTTTATCTGATTTTTTAGATTTTATACTAATCTCCAATTGAAGCTGACTAATACTATTTTCTAGCTCAGATATTCTTGCTTCGTATTTCTTAAGTGACCTTTCAATATCAGAATTTGAAATGTGAAATTCTACAGTATTAGAATGCAATAGCCATCCTATTCCAGTGATAGTCAAACTAATCACTGCCGTAGCACCTTGCCCCCAGGCTAACCACCAGTTAAATAGATTGTCTCCAGTCCTTATTTTTTCTTCGATATTACTTTTTATAGAGTAAAATTCATCCTTGCAGTGCTGTATAGTTTTGTCACACTCTCCTTTTTGTTGAATAAGTACACCTTCTAAAGCATGAGTGACTTTTGTAAATTCTTCTTTTTGGCAGGTTAGTTCAGAAGAAATATTACTACAAGTCCCATTGGATTCCTTTTTTACGGCACTAATTAAATCTGCCGTATATTCCTTTTGCTCAATAAGTTTTGTTTTTAGATCATCTTTCAAATCAGAAATTTTAGTTTTCAAATCATCTTTTAGATCGTTATACTTTCTGTCTTGAGCAAAAGAATTTGTGTTAATTGTAGAAGTAAGGTCGTCATCCTTTCTTTCTAAAGAAATGATGTATTCCCTTAAAGTTCCCTCTATTCTATGTATAGACTGCTCAACTCCGCTTAGTTTGGCTTGGATAACTTTTATATCTCCTTCTACAATAGAAGATTTAACCGCAAGCTCCCTATGGGCATAAGATAAATCTTCTTTTGCTTCTATAACTCTATCTGTAGGAGTAGCCATTACTGCACCTTAAAATTTAATATTTCTAAATTATACGCTTTTGCTTCCCAAGAAAGCAATGGATGCCAAATAATTATTCTTTTCATTTCACAGTCCGTACCAACAGGCTGGTTAAATCCTGATGCAAAATAAGTTGTCTCTGTTCCCTCACTAAATTCTTCTTTCATATAGAAATGTATTGAATCTTGGAGAGAATAACTAGAATTTCCGCATGATAACCTAACTACTCTAGTAGCAAAAAAATTAGAAAAAGACCTCAAATCTCTTATATATTTAATTTTTATTCCATCTGAGAAATTTGACGCAACAACCTTTTCGTTAGTTATGCTTATAGGAGGTATATTTATAAATAATGTTACATATATAGAAAAAAGAAACATTCCTACAATAAGCCCGGCAGTTGCAGCAATAAACCCCTTGTATTTTTGATTTCTTCTTTCCATTTTTTATCCTGATTTTTTTAGGATTAAGTGAGTTCTTTATAGCCCATGCTTGAAACTTGATCTATAGTTATATCGTTCATGGCTACAATAGTTCAACTAAAATGATGTGGAAGTTAAAACTTCTTACTTAATTGAAATAGTACGCTATTCCAATCTTTTCCACTGTGGATTTTTGGGTCATTAAAATATACCCATGCTTCTCCTTCACCATAGGTAAACTGCAACTTAGCTTTAACATCGTGATCAAAAGAGTACACTACGTCTGCTCCTATTGCCCTAGAATACATAAGTCTTGTGATTGTTTGTTTATTCAACTTGGATGCTTCACAATCTTTTAGTTCATAACACCATAAGTCAACAAAACCATTAAAACTTAATTTGTCGTTGTACTTATATCTAGCAGACAATGAGGTACCAATTTGTCTTTCTGGATCATGTGTAGATTTGTAAATGGAATTCCAAGGGCCGCCGTATGAGTGTATGTTTATGAGTTCGTAGGTTAAATCAAATTTGTCACTAAAATAATATCTGGAACCAAAAACTATCAATTCAGTTTTGGCATCACCAGATTTAACATACGGGTTAAAGTTACTTTGAAAATTATTTCTTAATTGGCTCAAATTTATATACCATTGCAAATCCATTGATGGGGATATAAATTGAAAATCCGCAGTCAACAAAGTAGATTTATCTTGGTTGAATTTTCCTAATTGGATATTAGAAAAGTGGGTATAAACTGCTTGTTCGGCAGGTTCAATGCCGTTTAACCCATATCCTAATGTAGTTTTAACTTCCCAATTATTAAGGTTGAAATATTTATATAATTGTACTCCAGTGATTTGAGTGGCCAAGTTTTTATATACGTCAGGAGCTACACTAGGAGGGGCCATTATCCAGTCATTCAAATATGGGATGTTTTGAGCTTTATTGTAAAATCCAAATATGTTTTGATTTCTGCCCAATCTAATACCATAATCACCTGGCCCTATGTCTATAAAACCGTAAATTAACTCTACGTTATCAAGATGGGAATATTGGAGCATTAAGTTGGTAGTAAAAATATTCTTAGTATAAGTGATAGTGGTAGAAGCTCCGGCGTTCCAATCATCCCCTTTAACCGGAGAACGATGTATCCCATGGCCTACAGTAGAAAAAGCATAAGAGTCAATAGACAAAGGATTAGGCTTTATTTGAATTACTTCTTTAGATTCTTCTGCATAAAGAGAAGAAGATAAAAATATGAATATGAATATAAACTTATACATTATTTATTCCCAATTCTAATTTTTCTATTCCTAAAGTATTCATCAATTTCAATGCTTCTCCGTATAGTTCTACTATGTCATTTTTAGATAATTTTTCACTCCAATTCATAATTACACCAACATTTTCTTCTAAATCTTTGTTTATTTCGCAATTATATTTTTCAGATATTTCTTTAAGCAAATCGTTAAATTCTAAGTCATTCATAGTATTTCTCTAAAAAGAAACCCAAACTAATGAAAGTCGGTTTTTTTACGGTTTAGCTCCAAGTACCAGTCATGGGAATCCTGGTAGTCTCAGCGCCGTTAGAGATCCATAGTGTACCACTAAAAGTACCTCTGTTCGGAGGGATAAACACCATATCGGCCCAAATAGTCTGACCAGGCTGAATCCATTGGGTTACCCAATAATTCCAACAATTAAATGGGCCATCATATCCCGCTGACCTATATTCCAACGGAACCGTACCAACATTTGTTGCAGTCAATCGAATGACTTGACCTGGATAAGTGAAGTTCAAACTAGACATATTAAGGGCTGGCGGAACAGCGGAGGTAATAATTACCGTCCCACCGCTACCATCACCGTCACCGCTGCTTTGAGACTTTGCTGGGCCTACAGGCATGATACTTCTCCAAACTTAAACGCTGACAAATGAAGGCAGCCAGCTATACCTATAAAATCTTCAGTACGGTATTATTTCTATGTAGTCCATTCCTCTATTTATAAGTAGGACATTTTTTAAGTATCCTACAGAGCCTAATGTATTTGATACAGTTATAAACATCCCACTTTCAGTATTGGCTTCTTTTACCTTAACACCTTGAGAATTATCATTTATGCTATTATAGAGGTCTTTAATCGCAGATACATTTAATTTTAGTTTTTCATTAAAAAATTCAATACTAATAGTATTATCAATCGGTAAAATTACAATCACAGCCCTAATTTTATTAGGCCAAAACTTTAATCTTCCGGTGTAGGCTCTAAGAATATCTTCTCTAGTAGCCTCAACAGAATTTTTATTTACTACTATTTCTACTCCTGCAACTGTAAATGAAAAAAATAATATACAACAAATAAATAGCTTTTTCAAAATATGTATTTTCATATTCAAACAGTTAGTTCAACTTTTTCTTTAACAAAATTTTCACTGAAATGTTCCTCAGGAATCCTCAGCAATACTCCAACTCTGTCTGGGCACTTCCATAGAATCCAGGCAACCTCTAAGGCTTCAATGAATGAAGTAGGATTACCAATACTCCAATGTACGCCATTATGTGTTTCTATTATTCTGTATCTCACTTTTGATATGCTCTATACACGGCCCAGGATAACAACGCATAACCCAATTGCGATTCTCATGTAGTTTAACATTAATTTGCTTCTTTAGGCTATAGTTTGTTTCGGAATATTTTTTTTCACATAAACTGCAAAAACATATAGCCCAAAGACGCATAACTTTCTCCTATTATTCTATGATTCCCTTTGATTTAAGTTGTGATCTTAATTCCATTATTGCAGATGAATTTTCTGTTTCAAGGGAAATAAGTTTTTCAATCTTTTCTGATAGAGCCTTCATGCCCAAAATCATATATCCCAAAGTATTAACAGGGTTTACGATAGAATTGTCATGGTGCATAGCCCATTTTGCTTCATCAGCCATAACACCCGTATAAACAGTGTTATGATCTCCGGTACCCATTCCTTCCTTGTATTGGAAGTTATAAACCGGAGTGTTTATGATAGTTGACAGAGCTTTTGAGAGATCGCTGTACTGGCCAATAATCTCTTTAGTTTCTCTCGTGGAAGATGCTGCGGCCCAGGAAAGAACTCCATTTCCGCTGGCATCAGTAAGTTGCTGACCTGCTGTAGCAATGGCAGAAGGAAGCTGGAATGTCAAATTGCTGCCTGTGGTAGCTGATTTTAAGTCAGTATAGCCTGATGTTGCGCCTGAAATTCTTATTCCCGTTAGTCCCTTAACCTCTAAAGCAGTTTGAGGACTTGTGGTGCCTATGCCTACGCATATATTAGTATTATTCGGATCACCAAGAATGACAGCATTAGATTTTGTAGAGATTGCTCCATTGCCTAAACAAGTTACATTATAAATATCAATAGTTGCTACAGTTATTGTGCATCCTGATCCTGACCCTGCATCTACTGTAGTTGTTTTTACTCCAGTAGAATAGCCTGTGCCTCCATAAGTTATAGTTACGGCGGTTACTGATCCAACCGAAACAGTTGCCACTGTAGCTGTTGCAAGCAAAATTCCAGATTGGATGGTTAATACATTCCCTACAGTATAATTTGTCCCACCAGCAGCTATAGTTACAGTTTTTACTGATCCCAATGGAGTGGAAGCGGTTGATCCGCTACCAGTGTTTGCTCCTATGAAAGTATTCTGTATCCCTGTAGAATTATTGTAGCCTGCTTGATGACCTATGGCAGTATTCAATGTTCCCGAAACATCGGTGAATAGAGAAAAGTATCCTAAAGCATCATTGCTACTGCCATACACATGATTAGATAGTGCCCTATCTCCAATGGCTACATTCTGACTTCCTGCTATATTAGCAAATAATGCTCTTGTTCCGACTGAAACATTAGAAGCTCCAATTGTTGCCGAACCTTGAGAAAAGGCACCTATGGCTACATTTTCTGAAGTGTTGAATAGAGATTGAAGGGAATTATATCCTATGCCAACATTATATGAACCAGACGTGAGAGCTGATAGAACCTGACTGCCTAACGCAGTATTCCAACTCCCATTAACTAAATTTTTTAACGTACTGTACCCCATTGCAGAGTTATTAGTCCCTGAAAGCAGGTTAGTAAAAGTATTGTATCCTAGTGAACAATTATACTTAGCCACTGCTTGGGCCACTTTTCCAGAATCAAGCCCGAAATAAGAGCTTGTAGTTTGCTGGTTTCTAAACTCCATGGAGCTAACACCAGACTTTGATCTAATGGTAAGAGCAGGAGTATTAGTTGCGGTAATTGCAACAATTGAAACATTGTCAATGTACCCCATCCATGTTCCGTCTGGTGTGAATGAAATAGAAGCAGTAGATAAAATCGCAGGAGATACCGTTGTAATCCCAGCTACAGTTCCAGTTCCAGTAGTAAGAATAAAAGTATTTGCAGTAGTGCCTCCAATTACGACTGATATTGATCCATTGGTGGTTGTTGTAATATCAAAAATGATACGATATTGTTTTCCTACAACAATTCCTCCTGTAATTGCTGCTGAATTTAATGTAAAAGCATTTGCTCCCGGCGCAGTATGTTCACCTCGTCCAGACTGAACGGCCCAATTAGTTCCAGTCCAATTTCCAGTAGATGACGTAAAATCTCTGTCTGCTGTTGCTATTATTAACTCTGACCCTGTTGTTGCATCAGTTGTAGGACATTGAATGTCTAACCTAGACTGAGGATTGTTTGTTCCTATGCCTACACACGTTAGCGACCCGGATGGATCACCTAATATAACTGAGTTTGATTTAATAGATGTGGAGTTGGCTCCTACGCAAGTAGTCATCCATAACTCAACTGAGGCAATAGTAAAGGTACAACCTGTTCCTGAGCCTACTGCGTTAGACGTAGTATAGACTGATGCTACTGTGTAAGGCCCGCCAGCAGTGCTGACAGTAGCAGATGTCACTGCGCCGGAGCTAACTCCGGTAATAATAACCTGAGAATTTACAGTTGCTCCCAATAAATTTAGAACATCCCCTATAACATATCCGGTTCCACCAGCCGCAACCGTTACGGTTTTAAGCGTTCCTGATGTCAAGGATGCTTGCGGCCCTGGGCCTGTGTCTGCTCCTAAGAAAGTATTGTACGAACCAATAGTTGTGAAATTTCCAAGGAGTTTCCCCGCAGAATCTCCAATAGCTGCATTCTTTATGCCTACGGTTAAATCAAATAAGGATGAATTTCCAAAAGAAGAATTGCTGTAACCAGTCGTGAGACTAAATTGGCTGCTTACTCCATTTGCAGTATTATTATAACCTGTCGTGAGACTAGATTGGCTACTCACACCCTGGGCAGTATTATTATAGCCTGTCGTAAGACTAGGTTGGCTACTCATACCCTGGGCAGTATTATTGTAACCTGTCGTGAGACTAGATTGGATACTCACACCCTGGGCAGTATTATTATAGCCTGCCGTAAGGTTAGATTGGCTGCTCGCGCCTTGAGCAGTATTATTGTAACCTGTTGTAAGGCTATATTGGCTTCCCACACCCTGAGCAGTATTATTGTAACCTGTTGTAAGGTTAAATTGGCTCCAAAACCCGCTTGTAGTATTATAGTAGCCTGTCGTGCAATAATTGCCAGCACCAGTCCCTATAAAAGTATTATACGCCGAAGCATTAGCTCTGATTTCAGTTCTAACTGTTCCATCTAATGAAGCGCAAGTGACTATTGAATTAGATATAGCAGTAATTTCTTTTATTGATATAACAATAGTTCCATCAAAAGTGGATGTTGGAGTAATAGTGAGATTAGCTGTTGATATAGTAGTAGGGCCAAATGAGCCGGTTGCACTAATGCCTGTCTGTGTTTGCCCTCCAAACTGGAGATCAAAAGCTCCTACTGTTCTTCCGGTCACTGTGTAAGTAATTTGATACCTAGTTGCGTTTACTGCTACGGTTGAGAATGAGAGAACGCTTGCATTTCCTGTCGTATGTGTCCAACCTCCTGACCGTGAACCCGTCCAATTCGTAGATGTCCAGCCGGAATCTGTTAAAAACTCATGGCCTAGTGTCGGTTGATCTGTCGCAGCAGTGCCTTTGATATGAAGCGTACTTTGAGGAGCGTTTGTTCCAATGCCTAGTCTATCGTTAGTAAGATCATAGAATAAACCTGCATTATCTTGACTTGTTACCCCTCCAGTTCCAGCAAATAGAACTGATCCCTGAGTCAGGTTATCATTTTTATAACCTATGTAAGGGAGGCTATTGTAGTTGGTTACCCCATCACCTACCTTCATTCGTCCTTTGTCGGTCTCTACAGCAGCCCTTCCTGATTGCAGTACTGGATTTGCCGCAGTTAAAGCAGAAAATAGACCACGAGCGAACTGTATGATATTTGACATACGAATAGCCTTTATAAGCCAACAAATACAATCTTTGGAATAGCAGGACTATTGACTAGCCCTGCTACTACATTTTAACCTCTCAAGGCCAGGATCACTTGATAACCCTAGAACGTGCCGCCGTCAATAGTGCTGGACGAAGATAGATAATCTGTGCCTGCTACAGCGGTGATAATAGCGGCTCCACTACGCTTAACTAATGCTCCGTCAGTTATGGTAGAAATAGCTGCTCCAAGGCCACCATACGCCCCTGCTACAACACTAGCCTGCCAGGTTCCAGTGGTTACAGTTCCCAGGGTGGTAAGAGCAGTCTGTCCTACCCAGGTGGTATTGATTTGAATGTCGTCAGCATTAACAGTAATGCTGGCAGTACCACCAACATTAAGAGTATTGCCAGTCTTAGATAAACCTGCTCCTGGCAAAGTTTGAGATGCGCTACTAAACTGGCTCCAAGTTATAGCCGTAGTCCCCAAAGTTCCGACAGCATCATTGGTACAAACCCAACCTGTATCAGACTGGTCAGTTCCTTCAGAAACCCAAGTGTAAGCTGAAGTAAACTTATCCCAAGAATCTACATCAGATGCTCTCGACCATGCGCCAATAGCAGCAACATAGATTCCGTTGAGAGAATCTGTGCTCTGATCTTTTAGCAATACTCTGTCGCCAGCATTGACAGATACTCCGTCAACGGTTGGAAGTCCGCTCAATACCGCAATATTAGCAGTAGATGCTACTCGTACAGAATTCTTCGTAGATAATCCTTGTATCTTAGAATCTACATAATTCCTAGTAGCGCCGTCTGTTCCAGCAATAGGATCAGCTTGGGACGTGATCCTTTGACCGTTCAGAGAAACGCTTGCAGTAGGATTAGCAAGTTGATCTAGTCGAGTATTCAACACAAAAGCCGTAGTAGCCAGTTGAGTCGAATTAGTGCCAGTTGCCGCAGTGGGAGCAGCCGGAGCGCCAGTAAACGTAGGACTAGCTATCTTTGCATAGGCTTGTGCTACTACAAAAGCGGTGGTAGCTAGCTGAGTGGTATTAGTATCTACTGCCGCAGTAGGAGCAGCAGGTACTCCAGTTAGTGTCGGGCTAGCTAAAGGTGCGCGACTTGAATCCGTAGGGTGAACATGGTCACCACGCGCATACCTCGTAGATGCTCCTACAGCAGCGGCTCCGTCAACAAGTGGAGTAGCAGAAGAGGCTTGTCCTACTACAAAAGCAGTAGTTGCTAGTTGAGTGGTTCCAGTATCTACTGCCGCAGTAGGAGCGGATGGGGTTCCGGTGAGAGTTGGACTTGCAAGTTTTGCAAAAGTTCCTGGCCCTCCAATAGGAGTAACTACCGCTCCAGATTCTCCGATAAATAAAGTATCGCTTACTTCAGACCAGGCAACCTCTCCTACCAATAAACTGGAAGGAGATGCTGTTACTGCACTGCGCTTAATTTGAATAAGATTTGACATTTCAAAAACTCTTATAAACGAGAACTAAAAGTACCCACCGTCGAAACTAGCTAACGCAGAATCTACATAAGTGATATTAGCTTTAGTAGCTAACATTGCATCTACATAGGATGTATCTGCTTTAGGCGCTACTGCCGAAGCTATTTCGCTAGAAATAAAAGCATCAGTTAAAACCCTGACGCCGTTAATATAAACTCCTGAATTATTTATATATACCTCATTTCCTGATCCTATATAAATTTCTGAAGCCTTTATTTGCGGAACATTAAGTGAAGTTGGCGCTACAACAACACATAGACCTGACATTGCAACAGTAAAATTTAGGTTAAAACTGTTGCTGTCAATAGAAGTTTTACCAACATTGACGATTTGTCCATCAGTGTTTTTTACCATAAACCATACTTCATCAGTACCAAGACCATGATTTACAGTCCATGTTACCAATGGAATATACTGATTGTGTATGTAAGATTGAGTTTTATTTGCGAATGGATACCATGTCTCCATATTTCCTATGCGCAAATACCCATAAAGACATCTATCCTTAATAACAAAAGTACCCAATCCAGGATTGACAGGAAATTCAGCATTATCGTCAGGGAGGATTAACGCGCCACTGATTTCAACGTCACCAAATAATTTTATCATTTCTGACATGAGATTTCCTTTAACATTTTATAGTGGAGGCTTCAATGAATAAATCGTCAATTTGCGATTCAGTTAGCCCTATAGCTTTTCCAGTATCATTAAGTATTTCTGAGTCTCTATTAAATTCATTGGCATAAATCCACGCTATTTTGTTAATTTCAGGAAATTCTGAATTGTTTATATAATTTTCAATAACTGATATTAAATTATTCTTGTGTAACACCGCATACGCTTGGAATTTACTGATTGTTTTTGGAACAGTTAATTCTCTAATTTCGTTGTTAGACAAAGAAACAACTGATACATTACAAACTTCTCCAGATTCCAACAAATACGGAGAAGATTCAACTAACTTATGCGTAAGTGGGTTATGTTCAATATTAGGAATAACTCTTTTTACATTGTTTTCCTGCATCCAACTATCTTCTGGCCCTGTTTCCGGGAAAGATGTATTTGGAAAAAAAGTATGCAATTCGCCAATCAAAAATCCATTTTCATTCTGAATAGCGACTAATATACTAGACATAGTTTGCGCCTTCTAAAACTCCATACCAAGCAGTTGATCCAGAAGTAGCAGAAATAATATTCTTTTTACCCTTGGTGGGCAGTGCTGGAGTGCTTCCACCAGCCCAGTGTATTAAGCCCGACCATGTAACAGTTCTGTTAAAAGATGGGTCTTGTGTAAGTAGAATCGTTATTCTTTTTCCCAGCATTAGAGTCGGAAGAAATATTGAACAATTCCCGCCTAAAGTAAGATCAAAAAAATCAACTCCATCTGCAAGAGTATAAGTTACAGATATTATTGAAGTTACTGTTGAAAGAACAGAAAGTCCGTCTAATTTTATTTTATCTGACGACGACAGGTATCCATCAGTAGATGTAGTAGCAATAGCATGGCTATGGTTAGCCAGGCTTACAAGTACACTATTGACTGATGGAACCGTCTTGAAATCAGACACTATTATTACCCAATAACAACAACCCGATACTGCCCTGAAGTTGGAGCTACTCCGAATACAAGCCGAATGCTGTTTGCATCAATAACCTGCATGTCTGGGTAAACAGCATCATAAGTGCTGGCCGCCAATCTAACAGACCAAGTGCAGTCCATAGTTCCGAGATTATGAGTCACAACAATGGCTGTTGCTACACCATCTCCAATATTAGCAGCATATTTCCCAAGAATAGTAGGCTTATTAGTCAAATTGGTATAATTCAAATAATAAGTGCCGTCTTGATCGTCAAGTCTATCAGCATTAAGATTCACGACTTTGGTAGTCGAAGTCATAACAATCGGAGCAGTTCCGTTGGCGACTGTTGACGTGATAACCCCGCTGAAGCTGCCGGTAGTCGCGGCTACTGTTCCGCCTGATTGATTGGTGGCGGTTGTTGCCGTGGTAGCGTTACCTGTCAGCGTTGCCGTAATGGTTCCTGCTGAGAAGTTTCCGCTGGCGTCACGAGCAACTATAGTGCTTGCTGTATTGGCAGTTGCAGAATTCATTCCGTCCAATAGATCGGAATTTAGATTTGTAACCAGCGTGGTGGAGGCTACCGTAAAAGGTGCTGTTCCGGTCGCCACAATAGATTTGAAGGCATTGGCCTCGATTGTCCCCTCAGTTCCAGACATAACCTCTGAAGTGTTAGTAGCGTCTGGAATGAAAGTTAGATTTCCAGTCGAACGATCAAAGCCAAAAAAACCTACTTTGGCTACAGTTCCGTTATGCCACCTGAATTCAACTCCACGATCCTTTCCATCATCTGATACAGGAGCAGTAGCGCCTCCCAAAGTAATAATAGGGTCTGTTAAAGTTGTAACAGCAGAGTTTATGGTTTCCGTAGCGCCATTAACAGTCAAATTGCCAGAAATAACCAGATTCCCGGATACCGTTCCTCCGGTAGCTGGCAATGCTGCATTAGCGACAGTTGAAACAGTTTTTACTGCATTTGCAGTAGGCGCTAGAGTAAGGCTTGTGCTATTAGTAGAATCTATTAGCTGCACTATGCCTGGAATTGTAGTTGAGGATGCGGGAAGCTGACTAGGAGTTACCTTAACGCCTGAGTCTAGCGTTGCAACTCCATTTGCTATTCCTAAAGATGAGTTTGGAACAAAAGATACCCAAGATGATCCATTATAAATGTAGTAAAGATGGTCAGTTGAGTTTTGATAATTCATTCCTTCTAGCGGAGTAGAAGGAGGAGATGCCAATAGCTGAAACCTAAAATTAAGTATTTGATTGCGAGTCAAATCAATATTTGATAGAAATTGCGACATATTATTTTCCTAATTTAGAAATGCTCGACCGGAAAAGACAGAGGAAAAACTTACAGTTATAGTATTCATTGATGGATAATCAATGTCTCCATAAACTTTTGACCCGCTACTGTCAACTATTGTAACAGATGGGTACTTATTGAGTCCATGATTTATTATCCATTGTGCTTCTGGAACAATTTGGTCATGTACCGTTGTGCTGCTTGCAGAATCTACATAAGATTTTGTAGATAATAGCTCATTATTTACTGATATTCCTGAGCTATTTATTATAACTTCTCCATTTGCCCCTGCTATAATTTGTGGAATTGGGTCTTCAAATACTCCCTCAAGGTCAAGGTCTGCAAATACCCTAACAAATTCATTCATTATTGTTCGCCCAATGGTGGGGCACCTGTAAATACAACTTGTCCTAATATAGCTCTATTCAAAAGAAACAAAGTTCTATATTGGTCAAATAAAAATATTAAGCGATCCTGCGGAGTTGCCTTTGAATTATCAATATGCCTCTCCAATGAGTACCATATTTCTTCAATCCAATGAGACGCTTGTTCTGGAGTCAAGCTCATGGCGCGTTAAAGTCTCACAGCGTTCATAATAAGTTTTCAGAAATACTATATTCCTGTAAAATTGATCGGCATGTGCAGGGTCATCAAAGTTTGTTTCAGCAGCTATCTGTGATAATTCAACAAGTTGATCTCCAATGGCTTGCAGCACATTGAAAGATGTTTTGAATTGTCTGACATCTACTGACTTTAATGGCCTACACATGCCTACCAGTGCCTTACAGAGCCACCATACTTACTACTGACATCTTAATGTCGGAAGCCTTTGAAAGATAAACCTTCAAAGTGTTAGTATCAAATTCTTCAACACTAACAACATCATTCCTATATTTACCGTTTGCCCTCTTGACGTAAACAGAGAAATTCACAAAATTAGCGTTCAGATTGTGCGTTACGGTATGCGTAGTGGCAGGAGATGATGACTCAAACGTAAAAAGCCGGGAATTGTAGTCAGTCCTAACTGATCCGGTAGCCGTACTAATAGCAGCGTTGCGATTAGTCACTTCCGTAGAAATAGCAGAGCCAATTGCAAGATTTCGATCTGAAACTTCAGTAGCAATAGCTGAACTAATAGCCCCATCTCGGTTAAGAACTTCAGTAGCAATAGCTGAACTAATAGCACTATTGCGATTAGTTACTTCCGTAGAAATAGCCGCACCACGGTCAACTATCTCTTGAGCAAGAGCATCAAAAGTTTCGTTGATTGCCGCTACAATAGTTCCCTTGGCAGTAGTATGAAGGTCGGCAAGATTGCCAGTATTCCCACTAACTTGCCCTTCAAGGGTAGTAATACGGCCAGACAGAGTAGATTCAGCACCAGATGCACGAGATACCTCTGAATCAACATGGGCATCTACTTCATTGATAGCGGCAACCAAAGTAGATTGAGCATCAGTGGTCAGAGAACCCATCGTGCCAATTTTGCCGTTGAATACGCCGGTGACGGCTATATCGCCAGCAGCTCGGTCTGCAATCTCAGCGTTTAGAGCTGTTTCGATTTCGCCCAAAGTATCCAGGGCAGTCGTAACAGTACCCTTCAACTCGGCTTTAGCAGCAGCAATGCCATCAGTAATGGTAGTGTTTAGAACACTAACGATATTTGGGTTATTTTGCAATGCCGCTGCAATTTCGTTAATCGTATCCAACGTAGCCGGAGGAATTCCGCCCAGAATCTCCTGCTTGGCAGCATCAGTGTAAGCCAAAGCCTCTACTTTACGAGCATCAGCGTAAGATTGGGCACTACTCAGAGTAGCAGCATCCCCTGCAATCCTAGCAGCAACTTCAGCAGAAAAATCCGCAGCAGATTGTTCCGCACTGTTAATGGTGCGAACAATAACAGCGCCTACGTTATCAAGACCGGAATACTTAAAAGTTCTTTCAGTTTGATTGAACCAAAGCCGACCAGGGCCAACTGGAACAGGATCAGCAGTAAGAATCTCAACATTAAGATTCTCAATGTAGGCATTTTCAGCAAGCGAAATACCATGATAAATAGGAAAGTTATTAGCCATTTGAATGCTCCGTTACGCTACAGAAAAAATACCGACGGTTAAAAGCCAAACAATACATCAACATTACCAGAATTTGCTGATGTCATTTTAACTATAAAAGAGTTATCATCAATTACACTAATTGGCGCATAGAATAATTGACCATTTGAATCCCACAATGAGTGCATAAATTTCTTTGTGCCCCTATTGTGAATAATATTCCAAATAAGTGATGGAGTATTAACTTCAAACCTGTCAATAATGCTAACGCCAGGTAGTCCCGTATCTCCTTTATCGCCCTTCTCTCCTTTTTCTCCGTCGTCTCCTTTTCTCCCTTGAGCGCCGACCGCCATATTTACTGATATTTCGGGATTGAAAAGAATGCTAGTATATATTTCAGAATGAACTGAAATTTCTGTTCCTATTCCAGAGCTAAGAATAATGCTTGTGGCGATTGTCATAATGTTTCCGCTCTTGTTACTTTTACGGAAATCGTTTTTGTTCTATCCACATCTCCGTTAGGAGCAACTACTTTTACATCAAATTTGAATATTTGCAATTCCCATTGTGATGTAACCGAATCTAAAGCAGATATAATAATATGCCCCGCATCCGAATCTACAATATTGCAAGCTAAATTAGCCAGTAAATCTCCATTTTGCTTTCGAGCCTGACTAAAGATTGAATAACCAGTTAGTGGCATAGGCTTTCCACCCGAAGTGAAATACACGTCGGCGTAAAAAGTATTGCCTTTTTTTAGCTCATAATTTTGAATTGACATAGCAACTACTAAACGATCAAATACCTACCACGACATTTAATTGTGTGGTAGGTATTCATTGCTTAAATAATTAAGCTACAGTCAGCTTGATGATAGAAGCAGGTCGCGTAATCAAATTCAAAGGATTACTTTGAGCTTCAATAACGTAACCCTTGCCCATTGGAAGAGGCTCACTCTTAGCATAATAAGGCAGTCCAATCGTATTGACGGTTTCAATATAGTTAGCAGGAGCAAAGCGAGTCAAAAACAGTCCAGGGACACCTTCAGGGTACGCATAAGCCTCGTTGTCAGGAATCTTGACAGCATTAGTACCGCGATACCGCTCAAAGGTAAGCCCAGCAAAGCTAAACTCCAGACGTGGATCGTTACGAAGATCAGCAGCCATTTGGGTGTTCAAATAGGTTTGTTCAACCATTGGATGAGTCACCAACGCATCCCAAAAGTTCAAACCACATAGGACTCGAACATTGGTGAACGGCAAACCATCCAGAGCATTCTCCATCAGGCCCAAGGCTTGGTTACACTTACTACGAACCTTCGTCGTCGTTACACCAAGCGTAAAGGCGAGAGTGCTTTGCGCGACATTAAACGTCGTAAACAAACTTACCATATCCCCATTAGAATCAACAAAATTCCCCAGGATAGTTTGCATACGATGATTTTCAAGCGTGTAATCAATGTTGCGTCTCATCCAGCCAAGCCGATCGGTAACGCGACTTTGAACAACTTCAGTGACGTTTTCACTTCCGAACGCACGAATTCCCTGAACCTCGTCAGCAAGAATCGTTGCCCGCTCAGGAAGATGAGGGACTCGGAAAGACTTAATTCGACGCTTTTCAGCAACGATAACTTTCCCAGGAGCATTCCGAGGGGCAACGTCAACCAGACTCAAAACCCCATCTCGTTCCTCAATCGCGGCATCCAGAGTATTGATGCCCTGCTCCTCAAACAAAGAGGACAGACGCATAGGAACAAACTGAAGATTATTGATGCTTGCCGTCAAGGTAAGCAAACTAAACGCATTGGGCGTAAACGGATCAATCATGGCCATTGTCTTAACTCCTTACAATAATAGTCTTGGTCAGGAGATCAGCAACGCCAGCAGCAATAGCCGCAGCATCGTTACCAGCAGCCCAAACAAGTTTGCTACTGGCTACTTCAGCCTCCCTTACGTACGCTACAACATCTTGGTCGGCAGACGTTGCATCAACCTTTTCATAAATGACTCCAGCAGCAACTTCACTGCCATTGGAATTGGTGTTGACATAAGGGACATACTTCCCAGAAGCAGTTACCTTACCGACCACCGTTCCTGGACTCAAAACACCGGAACCAGACGCGATGACAATGGATTCTCGACTAAGAGTTCCATTTGCCTCGGAGAGTACAAATTCACCAGTACGATTTCCCATTTCAATATTCATTTTTTGGAACTCCTAGCCTTGTAAATGTTACTAACGCTTAACTGTACCGCATTCTGACTTGCAGATTCAACGTCCCCAACAGCTTGCTCTTGGAACAAATGAGCTGGAACAACCGGCTTTGAAATTCGCATATCAGAAGCAATAGCTGCGAAAGCCTCGTCATTAAGAGCTAGATACAGAGGGACAGAAGTAGCCGGACACTCCCTACCTAAATCGGAAAACAAAGCAGAAATTTCTTTCTTTCGATATTCGTCTTTAGACAGCTTGGCTTCTGCAATAACCTCAGATAGTTTCGCATTCAGTACAGAAACTTCACCAGTAAGTTCGATAATCCTAGCACTTGCTTCTGCTAGACTTTTTTCTGTTTCAGACAACTTCTTGTCTGATTCAGCCTTTTTCTTATCAGCCTCAGCAGACACGCTAAGTGCAGCAGTGGCGCTCAAAACTGTGTTCACGATTTCCGCGACATCAGTTTCGGGCTTTTCCGGTTTAGTAGCGACAGTCATATTACCACCATTATTTTCAAGTGAGAAAAAATTTGCGCTTGTGTTTCGATCAGCGCCTAACGTCACGATTGACACTTCGCGGATGATTCCGTTCTTCAAAACAGTCAATGAACCGGAATATTTTGTCCCATTAACCTCTGTATCTCCTTCCATGAAGTTTTCAACGTCTGAGTCAAACAGGCCAATCGACATTTGATATTTTGCACCACGAAGGGACTTCCTTGCAATATCAGCAGCTTGATCGTCAATATCACTAAACAACTCACCGCTAATGTTTAGATTGAATCCATTGTTTGAAGTCTGAGTAACAACACCAATGTAGTCATCACGCTCATGTTCGCAAAGCAAAGGCAAAGACTGTTCGATTGTAACTGATTTTAGATCAACTACAGTATTATTCCCATACCAATAATCCCCAACCGGCCCACCAGAATAAGCTACGCCACTAAATTTCATTGGTAATTTAGCATCGTTTCCTACCAAAGCATCTGAAGAACCCGGATCAACGCTATCTTGCGCCAGGAAGTTAACAGGAGCCGTTAGATATAATTTATTCATTTTAACATCTTCTCAAGTTAAGCTAGAAAAGTAAATACTAGATCAAAAAACTGATGGAATAATATTCTTAGTTTCTTTCCTTTTGATAAGCCTAACATGCTGGACTGTTATTCCATTTTTTACAGCTATTTCCGGGACTGAAATTCCTTTTTTTATGTCATTTATTATTTCATTTTTCCTAGCAAGTCTTGTTATTGAATTTCTGCTTGGCAAATGTAGTATTTTACATGCGAATACATTACACAGTTTAGCTGCATTAGCATGTCCTATTGCTAGTACAAACCTACTGTTAGGATTAGGAATTTGTGGAATATATATAGATGATCCTCCAAGCCTAGCGCACATCATCTCAGTAGATTCAATTCCAATAATATCGGCAATTCTCTCAAACCCTATTGGGTAATTCTGATTTACAGATTCCATTATATCAATTCGCCTTCAAAACAAACTAAAATAGAAAAATCAGAAAGTCCGCTTACTGAAGTTGGAGATTGAAGTAAATATGCCATAGCATTTGTTTTATAAGTAAGCCTGACAAAGCCAACTCCTGTAGAGCCGCATTTTATATTTCCTTGATCCACCATAGTTATAGCACCAAGATTATTCCCCATCCAAATGGCGCTTACTATTGAAGTGATTGGAACATTTACTGAAGCAGTATTTGTATTTGCAAATTGAATATCATCTGTTTTTTCAACTTCTACAAGTCCCGAGGTTAAAGCTATAATTCCTGCTGAAGCTATTGCAGATTTAAGAGTTACATTGTCCGATTTATATACCAATATATATACTGCGTCACCAGGCAAGAAGGTTGTATTTCCTTTGTTTAGTCCATCTGCCCTAGAATCTACTTCACCTGACAGCATTCCGTTCTTTTCTGCGTTGTTTCGCAACCCAAAAGAGATTGTTAAAGATGTGGTTGGGTTAGTCGTCGTTGCCATTTTGATCTCCTAAAATGATACACATACATGCAAATTTACAATGGATAAGTGGCTATTGGTTTTTCAAATACGAAGACCGATCCATTTGAGATTCGTACTCTTGATCTAATAGGAATATTTGAGCTTGATTTACAAAATTCAATTCCATTTTTGGTCGCAATAGAATATACGCCTGAGTTATTAACAGACACTACTATTCCGTCGTTTTCTTTTTGTAATGAAAATAATTTTTGAAGCTCAATTATTGGGTGGCTCATTCAGATACCTTTTCAAGCGATAGCAATACTTCTATATCAGAAATTGTTTGCTTTATTTCAATTCCAGTAACTCTTGCTAAATACGGAATATTATTTGTAATATCTGAAACTTCTACAATATCTCTTAATTTAATATTAGGATTCCATATTGTTGACAACTTAATAGACGATGTTTGGTAAGCGTATTTGTTAATTTCTCTTTGGCCTCTAACCAGCAATACTTCATTGCCAAGAAGCGCATCTATAACGTCCTTTCCTCTTTTATTCCCTAACCCCGAATAGACTTCTATAGAACTCATGAAAAACATCTTGCTTTAATTGTTAAAATTACTTGGTAATCTGTAATTCCGTTAACGCTTGAAGGCGTTGATAAACTAGAATGCAATACTGGTGTATCATATTTTACTCTAAGAACTCCATCTCCTGCTCTTGAACTTATAAGTTGGGTGGAATTTATAACTCTTATTCCTCCAAGCCCATCTCCTATCCAGTCATAGTCAACGTAATTACCCTCACAAGGAGTTTTTAGATTAACTGTATTTACTCCTAGAAACAAGTAATCATCTATAATATGTTCTTTAGAGTCTGGATGATTGTGTATAACTCCAACAGTTGCCACTTCAGTAAGAATTTGCACATTCCAAGATTTCCTAATTAAATAATGAATTGTTTCTCCTGCTGAAAATGTCGTCTTTCCCCCATTAAATCCAGTTGGCCTTGTATCAACCTCGACAGTAAAAAAAATTACTGGTGTACTTACGCCTGGATTATCTTTCTTTCCAAAATCTATGGAAACTGAAAAATTGGTAGATGTTGTCATAAAAGTAAAAACTGCACACTATTATTATCTGGACAGGATACGTTCCATTGGTATGCCTTAACGTAGTATTTAATTTTTAGCAAGCTACAGCCAGAAACAGAAGTTGACACTTGATCCCCATTAAAAGATATTGTTCCTAGATTTATCATATTCCATTCATAACTTAATATAGAATCTATTTTGTGAGATACTTTTCCGTTACCATCTATAATCTCAATCTCTTCTTCTGATACCCAAAAAACAAGTCCTATACTAGATATAACTGTATTCGGATCACCTGTATGGACTAAAGACGGAACCCTCCAATCAAAGGGATAGCCATACATAATCCCATTAGAGTCGGTTTTTTGGACATATTCTATAGAATCTTTTTCGCTTGATCCAGAAAGGCTATTGCTAATTAAAAATCTATTATAAATTTGAAACGAATATTTCGTCTCTTGCATGTTAATAACAGAATTATCACCAAGTACCAATGAAGGAATTGCACTGGAATAATTAGATATATTTTCTTTGAACTCATTTACACATCTTACACTTCCGTCAATTTCTGAAATAATTATTCCACCAACAGACCCAACAATTAGTTGCGCTATTTTTAATGGAGTGGAGTCAACAAATGTTGATACAAGAGAATTTATCATCCAGTTAGGCAATTCCCAAGAATTGGTTCCTATCATGTCTTCAACTATTTTTTTCGCAAACTCTCCTAATGGATAAGACACGGTTATGCTAGAACAATAAGGATCATCATATAATGCCAATGGCGACTTTAGTTTTAATTGAAATTCCGTCTCGACTTCAGACGTTCTGGATACCAATTTACCATCAACAATCATAATAAAATTAGTGTTTAATAATGATAAATTAACTAAATCAGTAATTTTTATAGACGAGAATGCTGACTTATCTGAAACTTCAACATCTGCAACCCATATTGAACTACCTATATCACACGAAATATTAGCAGAAATTATTTTCATATAATAGTTAATGAAGGCTCTATATATGTAATAAACTCAATAGTTCCATACGTCATAGAATAATTATATGTATAATGTATCTTATGTTTTGTTTTAGCTTCAATATCCCACAAAGCAACAAAGTTTAACGACTTTGAATCTAAAATATTCCAATACAATATTTTATTATTATATACAGTGTACTTGTTGTTATAACTAAATACTGTATGATTATTACAGCTTGTTCTTCCTATATATGGGAATACTGTATGATTATTGTTGGTTAACTTTGAATTATGTTTGAAGATAACTTTTAGAACATTTGGTTTTACACTATCGTATGCAAAACTAATTTTTTTTGTTCTTGCAAGTAATGATGCGTAACTAAAAATACATCTTACATTCGTTACATTCGTATAATTAAACTTATAGTTGCTTATGGCAATAGGCATATTATCATAATTAAATTTATAGTTGCTTATGGCAATAGGCATACTATCATAATTAAATTTATAGTTAATTCTAATAGGAATAAGGCTTACATGCCTATCTCTAAAAAATACTGCCGAACCTTGGCTTGTTTGGCTTCCTAAGAATATACCTGGCGAAAAATTAAACATTTTACGTTTCTAATATAAACCCATTTGCAGGTATAGGAACGGCTAATCCACGTCCAGCATAATCAAGGGAATGATACTCATTAGGAGCTTTTGATGTAGCCGTTAATATATGCCCTAGAACTTCTTCTCGATAAGAAAAACTTCCAACAGGAAAATAAATATTTTCTACTTTTCCAAGTATCGCACCAGCAGAAGGGCTGCTTTGTAGTTTAGGAATTATTGGTAGAAATTGTTTTTCTGTTAGTTGATTCGGAAGATTCAGTTTACTACAATTTCCATTAGTAGCTGCCTGCGACGATAACTCACAGCTAACACAGTAGCTTGTTATAAATAGTCCACTATTATTTGACACAAACCAATGAATTATAGATTGACTCCCTATGCAAGCATAAAATAATCTTGATACATTATTTTTTTCCATATCTGATATGACTCTTTGAATAGAAGTCAGCACAATTAGCTGTTTTGTTTCGTAGTACATAGCTAAAGTAGGATATTCTGGAATCCATATTTCTTCCCACATCCATATAACACCAGTATGACCATTTGCATAAAAAGTTATTTTAACTTTCTCAACATTTACTTGATCCCAATCAGCGTTGTAATAACGATATGAAGCTGAAACAAATTCAGATTGTGCTAACGCCCAACCACTTCCTCCTCTTGGTAGCTGAGAGCTTGCTGGGTCTTGCAGCCCATTAAGTGAATCAACTAAGGTAACTCCATAATATGATAAAACAGTTATATCCCATCCAGAACTAGGATAGTTATTTGCCTGGTCTTTTCCTTTAAGTACAAATGCGTATTTTGGAGTGTCTATTTGTAATAAACTTCTCCATTTAGGGCCGACATATAATACTCTTTTATTTCCTCCAAATACAGGGTCAGTTTCAATTACATCTTCTACATTAAATCCTGCTAAAATTAAATGTTTCTTCATAAGCAGGAAAACATTCTCAAAGTCAATTATATTTTTTCCGTTATAGACTGAGCAAGCATATTCTTTAGTGAATCCTGATGCTTTCATTGTAGGTTCTTGTTTCTTTAGTTTTGGCAGTTCTGTATATGCAGAATTACCCGTGATTATTCCTACAGATAAATCGAACATATTATGCTTCTACTATAAATCCGTTTTTTGGTCTTGGTAGAGCAAGTCCTCTCCCTCCATAGGAATTAGTTAAAGTCTTTAGATATTTATCACTTGTATTTTTAGTTAGTGTAACGATGAATTCTCCTATTTCTTCCTTATATGAAAAATCTCCGTTAGGCATATAAATTCCATTTATTTTTCCTAGTATTGGTGCCCCTTCGGGGTCATAATCTAGTTCAACATATATAGGAAGAAATTGTTTTATATTTTGTTGTCCCGGAAGATTTTGAAAAGACACTTGGTTAGTGCTTGAATTTTGTGAATATATACCTGTTGATATATTATTTTTTGTAAATGTTAACGCGCTATTCTTATCATAGATAGCCGCCCAACTTAAATTTCCTGATCTATAAATTCCATCCACAAATATTGACCTTGATATACTTCTTTTTTCCATATCTGAGATAGGTCTTTCCATAGATGTAGAAACCATTGTAGTCAATGGTTCATAAAAAGCCTCTAAAGTCGCTAAGTCTTTTACAAAATATTCTTCTAATGCCCAAATGACGCCAGTATGCCCATTCGCATAAAAATTTACTCTTACTTTTTCACAATTAAATGCGTTCCAATTAGTATCATTATAGATATAATTACCATTAAATAATGGGATTGGTGTAAGCTGAGTATCTCCTATTTTACTCTCTAATAGACCAAGAGTTGGGTCTCGTACTTGATTAAGAGTATCTATTAAAGTTTCGCCTAAATATGATACAATGGTTATATTATATCTTAGAAAAGTGGAGTTACCAGCTCTATATTTGTCTCTTAAAAGAATGGCATATCTTGTATTATCAACATTAAATTGTCCACTCCATTTTGTCCCTACATATAGCACCTTAACATTTCCGCCAAATATAGGGTCAGTTTCAACCACATACTCTACATTAAACCCTGCGTTAGTTAAATAAGTCTGCATAAGAGAAAAAAGATTCTCAAAGTCAATTATATTTTTTCCGCTATAAATTGAGCAAACATATTCTTTAGTGAATCCTGTAGATTTCATTACTGGAGATGTCATTTACAAAACCTCTAGTCCTGACTCTGGAATAGGAATAATAATGTTGGAAAAACTCTTATGAGAATTGCTAGTTGGGCCGCCAGTGTTCATAAAAACACCTCCGTAAACTTCCTTATAGCCCCAGTCTCCGATACCTAAATATACATTAAGCAATTTTCCTTGACTGATAATAATACTGTCACTATTAGAGTTATATGGAACAATATTAAGATTTACAATATTCCTTGGATCAAATGCCCTACCATCTACCTTAACCCCCATTGGTGCCGTTCCATCAGAATTAACATTGAATGTTTTCTGGTACATTTTTGTTAATACTGTTCCATTTGAGATCGCCATCCACGGTGTGCTAAAATATAGAACATTATCTGCATTATAAGCCTCTAATATCCCATATCTTGAAACTAAATCTTCTGTAGAATCAGATAGCGGTCTTTCTGTTGATGTTGCTAAAAATAAACGCTCAATAAACCATAGTGAAGTTGCAGGATTCCATTTTTCTGTTAACATCCATATAAGACCTATATGTCCATTTGCATACATAGAAAATCTTACTTTGGTAGGATTACCTAAATGAGTGTCATCTACAGCATAACAGTTACTGATTGCATAGTTTCCATCTGAATTTGGGGCTGAAAATGTAGTTTGAAAATCTTCTCCATACCAAGCAGAAATCATAATACTATCAGTTTGTGCATGGTCTGGAAACCTGTGCAAGCAGGTAGCAAATTTTGGCCTATCAGATAGAATAAAAGGCTCGTAATCAACAACATGGTCGTTAAGTTTCAAAGAGCTTGCGCCTTGTTGCACATACCAAACTGAATCCATTGATCCAGTTTGGTTTATCGTTGTGCTTGGAACGAATCCAGATAAGTTAATGCGACTAGAAATCAATGAGTACAACTCATTAAAATCAAGCATATTAACATTGTATTCCTTAACGAATCCTGTTCCAAAAACAGTTTTTGGTATTTGTCCGCTCATTATTCAGACTCACCTTGAAGTGAAATTGAGCAAAAATCATTGTTTAGAGTTCCGCTTAAAGGAGGAATCGTCCTTTCAAACCATACTGGAATAGCAGCAGGGAATGTTTTTCCCTCTATGGTATCTCCAGCCACGAAGGTTCCTCCAAAGATAGATGCAGGAACGGAAAATAGCGTTGTTACCTGAGTTCCAATAGTCTCGTTAGCGTTAAGTAATGATGTTATTGATCCATTCCAGGTTTTAGTAGCCGAGTCGACAAATGCTGTCAGTGTATAGTTTGTTGCAGATTGCATTGTAATTTGCCAGGAAGAAAACGGCGTTACGTTATGATACGTCGTAAAAAGTCCAGTACAAGTTCCAGATAAAGAAGTTATGTTAGTCTTAATAGCATAACTTTTTAGAACAGGGAGTATGTAAGTAGAACTTATAAACGTCTCTATTAGTGGATAGGCATAAGCTAGTGGAGTTGTCAGTGTAATAGTAATTAGTGAACTACCATACGTCACTGTTTCTATTGTTTTGTATTCTTCATTTCCAGTAGCTCCGTTATATGTCCTATTCGCTATTCTTACTGTCATACCAACAGAAAACGGCGTAAGAGTTTTGTATCCTTCAATATTCTCTGGAACAACGACTATAGTTGTTGCATTTACTAATGTATTTGCATAGAGAGTACCAACTCCATAAGCACCAGAGTACAATGCCTGATCTTCAGTATCTTCAAATGCTCCAATTCTAAATACAACAAAATCATCCGCAGGCGTAAGTTGGTCAATAAATAAATGTGAGTCAAGAAGATCGGTATTAGCTTGAGGGACAATACATAAAAATGCTTTTTTTCGAGATGAAAGACCCTCAGTTCTCTGCTTTTTAGATACGCTGCCAAAAAGAGAATTTTTAACATTGTTAGGAATTGTTTGGTATCTGTTCAAACATCCTCCATTTTGAGTCGGCAAAGAACCGTTCAATAATGCAGGTTTCCACACTATTTCATTATCTAGCAAGGGCATACCAATCTCCTACACTGTTATAAATTTTAACTTTACAGAATAATAATCGTTTTCACTTGGATTTGCATTTGGCAAAATAAGCGTTGATTCTATTGGTGAACCGTTATAGTATCTAAACATTACATTGTAGTCTATTCCACGAATATTAAGCAAGTATTGAGAGTTGATAACTTTTGCCATGTTTGTTATCTGGGAAAGAACTGATTTTTTTACCCATCCTCCATCTTGGACGGATTCAATGTCAATTTCAATACCACCATACAGCGTTCCTGATATTATTATAACAGAACCATCAAGATTCCGCTTCTTTATTTGATAAATTTCTTGCAAAGTATGCTCGTTTGTCCAAATTAGACCCGGAGAAAGTTCAAGATTGTTAAGTTTCATGGCTTTCTCGCCTTAAAGATATTGTAAACTGAGACTGGCATATTTAACTTCTAAAGCGCATCAGCAAATAATAAAGCAACACTAATTATTGATACGATACCGGCAGACGCTGGTACTAGGACAACTAAGTCGAAAGTATCAACGTATGATCCAATCAAGTCTCTGTCTGCACGGGCAATAACCTTAAATGACGCATCAGAATTTTGAATGCAAAACTTCATAATGACACCCTGTGCATTTTCTGGCAGTCCAGTTATGGAAAAACCTTTAATGTGTGTTTGAATTGAACAAGAATCTCCAGATACTGTTTTGCTTATATGGTTAAGAGACAAAGAAAAACTCACAGACGGAACTTCAATCAGTCCTGTTAGCTCACACCTAGCGACTATTTCAGGGTCTCCTTCATTATCATCTTTTCCTAGGTTTGAGTATAAAGCAGCTACCAAGAATTGTAGCCCACGAGTATAAGCCGCAGTTATATACTGATACCCTTCATAATATACTTGTATATCAAATGGTGCATTAGTGTCAACATTATATGTAGTTATTATATCACCGAAATCCCAAACTGGTTCTCCGTCGATAATTAGGCGAGTATTTGTAAAAGTTAATGCTATTGGCTCTGCTATAGCAATTCTGAAAGCATTGAAACCATAAGATATAAGTGTACTTTTCCCAGACAAAAACGGAATATTTATGACTAAATCATCTCCTTGAAAAGTTATATTTGTCCCTGCATTATATCTATCAATTCTAGTTCCATTTATAAAAAACGCATAGCTTAAACCTAGTTGGACTGAATCATATACAATATGAAATTCTGTATTTTGAGTAGGATGAGTAAATACAATATTTTTAGGCTTGGAATAGCTAGAGCTTTGCCAAATTGGCTCATTTGCTACAGTAAATCCTTTTGCTCTTAAATAATTTTTTATTGTAAAATTAACGCTAAATACAGGAAGAGAGCTTCCTGTATCATGAAATTTTGTTCCATTAACATTACTAAAATTAGGTATGTTTAGAGTAAAAAAATCTCCTAACGAATATTCTCCTGGCAAAGTTGGAGTAGCCGGAATGTTACTAGACGATGAGTTCCCATAAAACCTTTTTATATTAACGCCATTTTCTAATATGAATCCACTCTTGTTATCATAAGCATCTAAGCTGATTCCGTATGAAGCGCCGTCTACTAAATTTCTAAAATCAATAATACAGTCTGGATTGTCTTTAAGACTTATAGTTAAGTTTTGTTCAAGATCGGATGTGCTGTTATTACTTGACATAAGCCAATTCTGTTCTAAGAGTTAATCCGAATTTTTTTGGTTCTGACATAGTAATATTAGGATGCCCAGATATGCACTCATCATAAAGTTTTTGTGCTTCTTCGTCTAATTGTTGATCTGTCTTCTTAGGATTAGTCTTATTTACATATATGTTTTTTATAGGTTTTACATATTTGAACCCAATGTCCAGCAACTTATCTGGAGAACAGTCAAGTTGATCGTAAATAGCCAGTGAATCTCTTATCTTTTGTAAATCACATTTTGTAAGCTGAATGGAAATTCTCTGTAAAAGTTCTTCGTCCATTTACAGTCCTCTTGCCATATCCTTTAAGGCTTTAGTCAGTTCTATTGCAGTTTGCCTATTTGACATGACGTTATGCGCCTTTCCTCCAATATTCAGCTCAATCTTTACAGTATCCATAGTTTTAGAAGATTGATTTGACCCAAAGCTCCTTCCTGCTTCACCAACATACCCGCCATAAGCCATCATTACCTTTGGAATATTCGGCATGATACCATGATTTAAGGAGTACAAGAAGTCAAGTCCCCATTTTTTTACTGCATCAGCTTTTAAGACAAACTCTCCATTTGAAAGCATTGCAGGAATACTGTCAGAAGTACCTGTCCCTGCCCCAGTTATTGACCCCACAGCCCTTGAAATGCCCCCTTCAAACATTTTTCTAATGTACCCTCCGGCAGCATGAGAGGACAAATTGTGAGTGTAAACGTAGATGTCCTTTCTGCTTGGTATGTTGTTAAGTGCAGTTTGTAGCGAAGAAATCGAACTGGAGGCTGCTGATACGCCAGTTGCAGCACCGCTCATTGATGTTTTTAGCATATTCGTATAAGCAACCATTTTTGGAATAGCTTTATTTGCTTCGTCAATGACATTTCCTGGCGTCCATCCTGGCGGCGGCACCGGAACGTAATGAGGAGGAGGTATGGTTACGGTAATAGATGGCCCTGTATGCCAATTTTCGTCTGGATTGATACCCCCATCATTCCCCCAAAATGCTTTAGTTACAACTCGTTTAGCTTCACTTACTGCTTTCTTAGTATCTGATACCAATTTATCAGCTTGAACTTCAAATGAAAATTTCGAGCTTACAGATTTTTCCGCCTGTTTTTGAACTTCTTTGACTTTTGAATCATCAGCAGAAATCTTTAGTTTAGAATGCAAGTCTGCCTCTGCGGCCTTTCTATCAGCTAGAAGAGATACTTTATCTACATTTACTTTTAATATAGTATTCAAGTTTTTTTCAGCTTGTTTTTGAGATTCCTCTACTTGCTTATTATCTACTCGGATTTGTAAGCCAGAAGCCAATTCTCGCTCTGCGTTCTTTTGTGCCTCTTTAACCTTACTGTCGTCAACATTAACTTTAACGGGGCCAACTTCAAGACTCTTGACCTTAATGTCTATTGAAATATTCGAGTTCCCTCCATGAGAAGCAAGCCCACCACTTGCAAATTTCTGTATCAACCCTCCTTCATTGAAGCCCTTAGCAGACGCCGTGACTTTATTCTTGATTCCAGTAGCGACAGAACCTACAGCGCGTTCAAACGGGTCTATACCGGCATTTAAGGCATACAGGAACCCCACTCCCCACTTCCTAACAGCGTCGGCTCTTAATACAAATTCTCCGTTAGACAGCATGGCGGGAATACTATCTGAAGTAGAGCTTCCTGGCCCTCGAATTGAGCCAGACATTCTTGTAAATCCACCTTCTGCATATCCACCTATAAGGCCGCCTGCGGCATTGTCCTGAATAGTGCGAATATGTATTTCTATGTATCTTTCAATCTTTGATAAAGCACTTTCAACAGCTAGTGCATTGTTAATCGCTTCCTGAAAATTTCCATCAATCACTATTTTAGGTATGTTACGGATTGCTTCTGACAACGCATCTATTGCGCTTGTAACCTTATTTATATTAGTTACTTCTTCTTCCGTGTTATCTGTAAATTTAATGTCCGGCTTTTTGTCAACGGAATCTACAGCTTTTTTAACATTATCAATAGAAGTTACTAAAGAATCTATGGCATTTTTAGCCGACGTAATATTCTCTACGCCAGTAATAACTACCTTAATGTTTGCAAATTTTTCAATAATTTTTTTGACTTCCGAATCCAAAGATTCTAAAACAGGCTTTGTTTCGTCCTTAGCCTCAATTCTAATCGTCTTAGGTTCTTCTTTTGTGATTTCCTTTATTTTGCTAGTGTAATCATCATCGTTGACCTTGACGCTTGCGTTAATAGTCAGAACTTCTTTTGACTTTGCTATCAGCGCATCCAATTCATCCTGGATGACTTTGACATTGATAGTTGTAGTTTTCTCTTTAGCAAGCTCGGATTCCAAGTCAGTAAGAGGTTGCTTATTGATGCTAGGAGAAATCTCTAACTTATGCTCTTTGGCAATTTCTGAATATAAGTCAGTCAGCGCCTTATCAATGACGCCTATTTGTACTGAAAGTTTATATTCAGCATTTATTTTACTTATCAGATCATTAAGTTTTGTATCGTCAAAACCAACATCAACTTTCACCGGAACATTGCTTAGTTCAGAAATTGTTTTTCTGATTGAATCAATGCTGGAATTTGCTTTCTCTACACCGATCTCAAGATTGGCCGTTAATGGCTTAGAAAGCTCTGTTTTCAGATTATCAAAATCTGAACGAATTATCTTTATTTCAATGTTTTTAGCGAGATTCTGAAGTCCTTCTATGGATTGCTTTGCTGAAGTAATAAATCCGTTGAAAGCACTTGGCTCAACTTTAACCTCAATAGAAATAGACTTTTTGATTTCATTTATAGCAGTGGTAAGCTTATCTACTACTGGAGTAAAAACAACAGGACTATTTTCAGACTGTAGATTGTCCTTATCTACTTTCTGAACAGCACTATTATCAGGCTTCATGATTACCGGAGATTCTGTTCCTTTTTGAGCGGCTGAACGAGCAGCATTCAGTTCGTCAGTCTTAGGTTTGAGGACGACAGGGGCAGAAGTTTCCTTGCTTGCTACAGCCGTAAGCGCAGTTTCCAATGGCTTTGTATCTGGATTTACTGTTACTGTTATTGGCTTTCCAACTTCATCTTTATTTTTCTTAACAGTTGCAAAATTATCTATGTAAGTCAAAACGCTTTGAAAGTCTTTCTTTAACTCACCTTTTGCAAAGGATGCAGCACCGTCTTTAGGAACAAACTCAAGAATTGCCTCAAACTGTTTTGACAGAGATTCTCTTAGTTCTTTTGTTTTTTCAGCATCATTTTTAGTAGTCCACAATGCCGTCATTGTTTCACTAATTTTTTCTCTGGCAGCCCTGACTTCTGTTGTGTCGGGCAAAAACCCAACATTAACAGAAAATCCTTGCTTGAACCTTTCTACAGCTACATCATAATTTGCTTTTTCTGGAACAAATGTGACTTTTGTTTCAAAAGGCTTGGCAACTTGTTTTTTAATATCTTCAATATCTTTAACTGTTGATTGGTCAGGAACTATTTGAAATAAAGAGGAAAATGTGTCTTTTAATCGTTGCTTTGCATCCTTTGCATGATCGTCATTAGGAACAATAGTAAATAAAGTATCAAAATCAGCTTCTAACTGCTTTTTAATTATTAAAGACTGGCCAGGATTATCTTTCACAGTCCATAATATATCAATATTTCTGTCTATTTTATTTTGAATATCATAAATTTCTTGTTGATTTTTTGGGTTAAATTCAACTAAATTATGAAATACTTTACCATCTATTGTGTCTTTTATAGCTTTCCATTTGTCCATCTCTACAGCTAAATCTACTTGTGTTTTAATCGGTTTTCCAACTTCAGTCCGTTGAGACATAACTTTAATGTCATTGGCATCAAATGTTACTGTTGTTGAGATTGGTGCCGCATGTTTTTTTCGATCAGCATTAGCAATATCATTGTTCGTCTTGAACTCAATCATAGGCATGATGGTCTTTGCAAGCATATCTCTTGCGCGATCACCTTCCTTAGTTTGTGGAAGAAAATCTAATACTGTCTTGATGGTAGATTCCAATTTTTTCTTTGCTTCAGCAGCCTCTTTAGTATGAGGCTCAACTTCCATATAAACCATCATAGCTTTCCATAGCTCATTTTTAGCGTCCATTGCTTCCTTAGTTTTTGGCATAACTTCCCATATCATTTCTATTCTTCTTCCTAAAGCCTCCTTGACTTGCTTCGCATCAGTAGCATCAGCCTTTACTGTAGCATTGATTAACATTGGCCTTCCAAGTTTATTCAATACCCATTGTGCTTCAGAAACATGGGCTTCTCCGGTTAGACTTATTTTCCTGTCTTTAACAAGCGCATCTAACTCAGATTTAGCAGTTCCATCTATCAGCTTTACTGTTGTGTCGATATTTCTTGAATGCGTCAATCTATCAATTTCACTTTCAAATGTCTGCGCTTCGCTCCGTAATTTTTCTTTATCTAATTTGATCTCAACTGGCTTTGATTCAGGCGCTACTGCCGCTTTCATACGAGTAAGAAAGTCTGAATCATTGGGTCGTATGGTAATAGTTTTTTCGCCCGGCAATTCAAACTGTTTAGTAGTTTCTTTTGCTTTGGCGTCATTAACTACTAAATCTGTCTTAATTGGTGCAGCAAGAACTTCTCTAGTAGATTTTGCTTCAGAAGAATTGTCTATATATTTTAGATAGACCTCCATTGCTTTTTGTAGTTCTGATTTAACTTCGGCAGTAGTGTCCCCATTAGTCGTATAGGTCATCAATACGTCGAAGTCTTTCTTTAGCTCTTTCTTTGCTTCTTCGGCTTTTACCGCATCATCTTTGACAGACCAAAGAACTTTTATATCTTTTTCTATATCGTCTTTTACTTTTAGTACGGCGAGAACGTCAGGATAGAACCTAACTTTTGAAGTTAAATTCTTCAAATTATCTTCTGCCTCCTTTATTTCAGTTAAATCTCCTCTAAATATAACTTGCTTTTCTAGTTTACCCTTAGCTAGATCGGTAATGTCGCGTAATTTATTTATAATAGCGTCAGCCCCAGTTTCCTTTACATCGACAGTAACTTCAGTATGTGGCTTTAATTGATCTTGAAATTTCTTAAAGTGATCCGCAGCATTTTTAGCAGTTGATGCTGCTGCATCTTCAAAATCTTTTAATAATTTTTTAGCCTCATCAACCTTGCCTTCAGCCAAAAGAATATTGACTTTAGACTGTAAGATAACAGCACTATTCATTTTACTGTTTAGATCATCTACAGCTTTTCCAGCTTCTTCCATTCTTTCTTTAATGGCCTTACCTGCGGCTTCTTGCTTTATTTTTAGCGCATCTGCAACGTCTCCTGTTATGCCCATTGCAGTAGAATTTACTTTTGAAAGGTACTCTAGCCCTTCAGCTTGTTCTAACGCACCTTTACCGGATTCCTTAATAAGCCCAGCAAGCTTTCCGCTCCACTTATCAAATTCTTTTTTCTGATCTTCAAATATTTTTGTAATTTGAGCAGTATCAGTTATCCCTTGTTCTGCCGCATCAGCTTCGGCATTTTTCATATTATTGAGGCTATCCTCAATCTTCTGGACTACAGCGACAATCTTCTCACCTTCACTTAATCCTTTGAATTCTATCTCAAATTTTTCATTTTTTAGTTCTTTTACAGCTTTTCCGAAGCTATCGGCAATAGCTTTAAGTTTATTGTCAGAAGTCTCAAGTGCAGTTTCAAGATTATGGAAAGTCTCTTTCCATTTTTCTGCAACTTCTTGAACAATTTTTATTTGATTGTCAGCAGCAGATCGAAGTACATCTGTTTGACGGTCAGTAGAGGTTTTGAATGTTTTTTCAGTTCCTCCCATTACCTCATGCACTTTGTTATATACATCTTTGAAAAAGTCAACTATTTTAGTTGAAGTTTCATCTTCTAGCTTAATCCTCGCATTTGCAGCTTTTATTCCTGCCTCAATTTGCTTATCAAGAGCTACATTATATTCATCGAGCCATAGTTTGGTAACTGTACGTTGAGTTTCTAAATATTTCTCTGCCTCATCTTTAACGATACCTACAATTTTCTTCGATATTTCTGCCATTCTATCCAATCGAACCGACTGAATTTCAATGGCATCTTTAACAACTTGTCTTTCTCGTTCAAGCTGTTGTTTTTCGAGTTTTTCTTTATATTCATTTAGACGGTCTTCTTCTTCCTTTATTTTAATATTTACTCCTTTGTGATATTCCTTTATTTGATCCATATCCTCTTTTTCAGCCTGAAGAAATCTCTTCTTATCATCAGTAAGTGATTGCAAATTATCTTTTTCTAATTGCAACTTCTCCTTCAAAGAATCTTTTAGTTCTTTTTCTTCATCTTTTAACCTCTTTGATGTTGCTGTATCTGCCTGATTAACAAGTTTTTCAATCTCGCTAATTTGTTTTTTCTTATCTGCTACCTGAGTTTGAATACTTTCAGCATGAAGTCTATTCATGTTATCCAGATGATTTTTTTCTAAAGCTTTTTCGTCAGTATGTAAGTCCTTGTCTAACTTATGAGTTTCATTTCTTGTCTCACGAATTTTAGCATGAAGGTTTTTAGTGCTATCTAATATTTCATCGTCGAATGAATAAAGAATTTCATTATGAGCCTTTTCATTCCGTAAGTCCTCTTTCTGAAAGTCAATAGATATTTTCTTCTTATCCTCAGTCAGCTTTTTGATTGAATCTTTCGTAGCAGTTTCTAAGCGGATGTATTCTTGATGATACCCTCTTAACTCCTTTCTCTGAGAATTCAGTGATTCAATGAATCCTTTTCTTTCTTCTTCATCATCTTTAACTATGCTCGTTATAGCTTCAGAATGCTCTCTGGACATTTCCTTCATAGCAGAAGAAAATCTATCTGATGCTTCTTTAAGCCCTTTAGTTAAATTTAACTTTTCTCCCGCTGTTTCAAAGTTTTTTTCTAGTGAAGTAAGGTCTGTTTGAATATTTTTTATAGCCTCTCTTCCTTCAGCGCCCATTTTCGTAAATGGAGCTGAAATAAAAGTTGCAATATTAGTTAGTTTTTCACCTATGTAAGAGAAAAATCTACTAAACGCATCATATAAATCTTTCGCTATTTTCCCTACTGTACTCCAACTATCTGTAAAGCTAACAATAGCGACTACTGCTCCCGCAATTATACCTGGAATTCCTCCAAGAGCGGATCCTAATACAGTTAAAGCTGCTCTTACACCCCCAAGCCCTGTAACCCATGTTGCAAGCTCTGCTCCCATTTTTATCAATTTAATTGCAATAAAGGCTTCTCCAAAAGCCTTGATAGAATCCATAGAGTTATAGATTGTAACGCCAATAGACTTTATTGCTGATCCAATGTTAGTTAGGTCATCTGATAACTCTTTTGCGAATTTCTTTAGAGAGCCATCTTCTTCCATTTTCTTAAATCCATCTGTTATGGATTTAATACCATCAGTGATAGCTTTGAACAATCCAGATTGAGATATATAAATGAATATATCTGTCATTGAATTTTTTAACAAATTCAACTGGGCCTGTAGAGTATTTGTTACTCCTGGCAAAGCCTCTTGGGCCATTTTGTTAAGTTCGACAGTAAGTTTCGGAAGCATTTCATCTGCCGTAACCTTTCCAGACTTCATTAACTTATCAAGTGTGCCAGTGGTGACGCCCATTGCTCTGGCAACGGCTGAGAACGCTCCAGGAAGCCTATCTCCTAACTGCCCTCGCAACTCCTCTGCTTGAACTTTTCCTTTCGACATCATTTGTTCAAGTGCTTTGAATACACCAGTAACATCGTCTGCCTTTAAGTGCAGAATAGCTACTACTTTAGACATTGCCTCAAACAAATCTTTAGTTTTCTGTCCTTCCATTTGCGTCCCTTTAGACGCAGCGGTTAGACTTCCGTATGCTTGACCAAGAGTTGTTACGTCAAGACCTAATTTATTTGCAACTTCTCGAAGGAAACCCCATTCTTCCTTAGCGGCAGTAACACTGCCAGTAGCAAATCTTAATTTTTGCTCAATAACTTCAAATCCCATTCCAGTAGCAATCATCTCCTTAAAGCCTTGGATTAGCTTGCTAATACCCACCATAGCAACAGTAAATGCCGCCATGCTGGCAAGACTTCTAGTCCAATTCCAATGAGATTCTGCTTGAGTGACTCCATTCATCTCTGCTTTTAATGCGGCTACTTTTTCAGCAGCAATCGAAGCTGCTCTGGATACATCTGCAAATCCGCTATTCCTAGAAACAGTTAATAACGCTTCGTTTATACCTCTAATCTCAGCTTTTATAGCCTCGGCACTACGCATGTTAAGCGCGTTGAACGCAGCTTGAACTGGAGTCGTGCTTTCTGCTAACGAAGCCAGTTTCGTTTTAATTGAGGATATAGCGGATTCAATTTTTTGAGCAGCTTCCATCATGCCAATGCCAGCATTAGTAGCAAATTTTTGTAACTCGCCGCTAGTACCAGAAAGAGTCTGTTCAAGTAACGATAAATCTTCTCTTAACTTTCGTACTTCTGTTGTTATTTTAATTGCTGAAATCGAATCAACTCTTGCAAGAGCTTCGACAACACTATTTACAACTGGCTTTATACCATTCAATTCTCCGTTAAGAAGTCTAATTTTTTCTTTTAACGCTTCACCAAAGCGAGCTTTATCTAAAGCGCCAAAATTTTCTGCTGTTGTAACTACATCTTTATTTAGATGGGCAAATTCAGCTTCTAATGCTCTTATTTCAGCGACAATAGCGGCAGTAGACCTAACATTTAAGGAATTTAATGCCTGTTGGGTTTCAACTGTAGTTGCTGAAATTTCTTTTAGCTTTTGTTCCAAAGGAGACAATGCCTGAGCAGCCGCATTGATCGCTCTGGAAAGCTCAGAAGGCATTTTACCTGCGCTATCAATAATAGATTGAAGCGCAGTCTTTATTTCATTGATTTTTGCTGTTATTTCAGCATTAGAATTTATCTTTAGCGTTGAAAATGCAACACTAAGACCTTCTACATCCCCTCTGAGGATTACAATTTTACTTGTTAGCGTCGCAATTTGTTTTTCTACTATAGCAATAGCTGTTCTAGCTCCCTCAAATGCTTGAGGAGCAGACGTTTGTAGAGTTGCTAAAGTTTCCCTGAGTTTAACGAGTTGTTTTTCAAGCTCAGTAACGCTGGTAAAGTTTAATGACTTTAGAGCTAATGCGAACTTATCTTCTGCAACAGTAGCGACACCAAGTTCTTGAGTTAATTTCGCTAACCTAGATTCAAATTCAGCACTTACTCTTGTAAAGTCAGACCCAGTAGCACTTATGGATTCCTTTAACTTTTCAAAACGATCAGTCAGTTCTTTAATTTCTTTTTCAATTACCTCTGTTGGTCTAGTCTTGAACCCATTAAAAGCTAACGTAACGCCGTTTACTTGTGTTTTGACTTCTCCCAACTGAGTAGAAAGTTTTATTAAACCCGGAGAAGCAGCCTGAAAAACCCTTTGGAATTCTGCGTTTTCTGTTCCTAATGCAATAGCTACATCATTGATAGATGTTTTGAGTAACTTGAATTCTTCTTCTAGCTTTGCATTTGACTTACTTCCTAATGTATCCAGTGCAACTTGTAATTTTGCAACATCTGTTGCGCTGTCTTCCGCACCCAATCTAATTTGTCGAAATAGTTTTGAATAGGCTTCCATAGCCTTTTGTACGAGTGCCCCATTCCCGACATTCTCGTGTATATGATTGATTGCAAGTGCTATTTTTTCTGCTTCCGCCTTAATTTGCTCAGCATTTGATATTTTCAAAGTCTTAAATGATTCTGAAAGCTGAATTGCTTTCTCATTTACATCAGCTAAAACTGACCTTATTCGTCCTGATAACTGTGCAACAGCATTCGCAAATGCTTCATATTTTGCTGTTCCAATACCGAATTCCTTGGCAACTTCAACTAATACACGGTCTATACCGTCTAGTTCTTGTTTTAACTCTTTTATACCGCTAGAAGATTTAGCCAAATCTAAAAGTCTTTTTAGTTCAGCCTCTCCCTTAACCAAATCGTTTGCAAAGACTCTAATTGAAGAAGATAACTGAGCCAATCCTCGATTCATATCAAGAGATGCAGAATCAGAATTTCTTGCTATTTCAAGAAAGGCTTTCCCAACTGCAAGCGCCTGAGTTGCTATTTCTTCACTTGATCTGAAATTTAATTTATCAAAACTAAATTGTAATCCAGATATTTCAACTTTCAGAGTATTAAGAGATTCTTTAAGTTTTTGTATTTCATACTCACCTTTAGCAATTCCCTTTGCAAGGTCAGTCTTATCGGCGGCAGCCTTTAGCGTTTCAAGAGCAACTTCAATTTCTTTGATTCTTGCCGTTATTTCTCCTACAGGAGCAGAGCCAATATGAACTAGGGCTTTTTGTAGCTCAAAAGAAGCTGCTACAGCGACGTTTAGTGACCTCTCTAGTGCCACAGTTTGCTCTGCCGCAGCCTTCATTCCTCTTGAAAAATCCAGCTTACTCGCTTCAGCCTGAAGGGTTTCTACGGCAGCTTTTAATGCGTCAATCTTTGCAGTAACGTCTGCTACTGAAGCGATTCCAATAGTTTTTAGAGCCTGTTTTATATTTTCAGCCCTAGCTTCTATTGCTGCTGCATCTGCTGATATTTCTTCTGTAACTGTTTTTAGAGGATCGTTAACATGAAGTCCTCCGATTGCAGTGATCGTAGCTTCGAGTTTTTGTGAGATTTTTTCTATCTCACTAGATGAAGCAGTAGCAGCCTGAGCAACTCCGTCTAATGCAGTAGTTACCGCAGCTTTTATTTTTTTAAGCTCTGCGGTTAGCTTTTGAATGCTAGTTAAAATTGCAAGATTAACTATTTCTTTTGAAAACGCATTCTGAAGCTCTTGGCCAGCTATTCTTGCGTTGTCTATCAAAGTTACTAATACTGAATTTATTTTACCTAGCTCAGTAAACGTTTCCGTAGGAACTATAAGCCCCGAGAAAACACCAGTAAGATTTAATTCAGCAATTTTTTTTGCGGAATCAGATAATAGATTGAATGCTTCTGAAGCAACTGCTACTTGCTTTGCTATTTCTGTTCCAATTTCAACGGCTTTGAAAGCCGTGGTTATTAAATTAGATGTGGTCTTTGAAACCTCTACAAGAGATTCAATAGATGAATTTGCTTTGAGTATTGATTTTGAAATTGATTCGTTTAATTGTACGCTACCAAATATTGTATTTATATTTTCTACTGCACCTTGTGCAGCTTCAGAAAGCTCACTAAACTTTACTTTTACATTATCTATTTTTTCGCTTAATTTCTCAGACAGGCCAATTCCGAGAAATGACTGTTCAAGTCTTCCACTTACTTCAGTAGCTTTGGATTCAATAGACTCAAAAGCAGTATTGAAATCTGCTTGTAATGATTTTATATTAGATAATGCTTCGCTTACGAGAAAGTTAATTCTAACAATAACGGTATTATCGTCCATTTAATTTCCCATAGCCTGAGTGATTCTTTGAAAATCTTTGGACTCCGATTGAGAAGCCCTCATTAGTATCATTAACCTTGTATTCTGCCTTCTCTCTTCTTTGTCTAAAGACTCAAGAAGCATCCGAACTTGAGATAAATTAAGTTCGGATGCCTCTGTCAAGCTAATCCCAGATAGCGTTAACTTTACTAGGATGTCTGGCCAATCTGAGAAATTCTCTGGGCTACTTTCTCCAATTCCGGGGCCATTTTGTGGACGAAAAAATCAATATTCACCTCAACAACAGGCATGATAATCTGAAGAAGCTCAGACGCATCAAGCTCCCCAACCCATTCTTTGTCAATGTTGCAAACAAGAGAAGACAGCTCAATAATATTGTCTGCATTCTCAATTATCGTTGACAAAGATACTGAACCAGACCCAATTTCACTTATGATTGGGGAAACCAGTTTTGCAACTTTGGACAGGTTTTTAACTGGTATGGGCTTAATCTCGATCTTACGATCTCGAATGGTTATAACAGTAGGAGTTGGAAAAAAATCAGCCATGTTTTTTACCCGTTAGCAAGTTTTACAGTGAAATACTGACTAAGACCAGTCCCAATCTTGGTCGAGTCCTTTAGAATCTCTGCTTCAAGCTGAATATCAGCAAAGCTATCTCCGATTAGTTCAAGATTCTTCGGAGGAGTAAACCGAAGATTGAATGCTTCAACTTGAACCGGACGGCCAGATTGAGCATCGTTAAGACCATCAAAGAATACGCGGTATGAATCAGAAGACGTAATCAATGCTTGGACTACGTTGTCAGCAAGCCCAGTATAGTCAATAGTAATTGCATCAGCAGCAGCAAGCGTACCGCCAGCAAGCGTGACAATACCAGCACGAATTAAATTATAATCCGTACCCTTCACGAAAGTAGTCGCGCCTTTCTTTACCGTAATAGTCTTGGTAAGATCAGGAATATGCTTGAACGGAATCATTTCGCCCAAAGCATTCACAGTATGCGCCTCTGCCGTAACAGCACCTCCAACATAGACAGAAGAAGTTCCTCGAATCGCAAGAGCAATGTTAGATGGAGTCCACTGGAAGATGCTCATAGTCATCATAACGGACTTAACAAACGAAACTACGTCTGCAACGCCACCGCCTGCATTCTCATAGTCGATCAGTTCTTTCTTATCATCAGAAAAGTTAATCGACAACTTGGAACAATTTCCAACTGGAAACAAGCCTCCTCCATTCGACTCAACATACAGCGACCCTTTACCAATAAAAGCATAAGATGCCATTTTATCTCTCCAATTTTATTACACCGACATGTTCCAGAAAGCACCAATTAGTCACAAATATTGACTTTAATGCTTAAAGAATTTCATCTGTTATGATAACACAGGACGTTTTGAAAGACAATGGGAAATATCCGAAAGTATCTTCTAATGCTGGTTTATAAGTATCAGCCAGTCTAAACGGAGCATATTTTAATTTTTCAGGACGCCATCCCATCATTAGTTTCAAAATTTCATCTATAATAGCTCCAGCACTTTCCCTGATAGCCATTGATCCAGTTACATTTTTAACAACTACAACAAGAAGCCATGTCTGCTCAATTTTTACCGCAGTATGGTTGTCTTTATCGTCTAAAATCTTATATCCATCATAGTAAACCTGAATAGCAGGGTGAGCTTGTGACATATTTTTTGCATCTGTAAAATTATCTACAGATAAAATGCTTTTTACTGAAGTTATTAGTCCAAGTCTTTCTATGACAGCATTTTCAATTTCTAAAAAAGACATTTAGTGAAGTCCCATTCTTGTCAGTAAATTTAACTTTATTTTTGCCATATCTTCATGCGAAACGCCAACAAACTCTCTTTTTGGTATAGTAACTGATACTTTCTTAACAAATTTACCGCCAACAACAAAACATAAAAATGGCTTAATTTTAGCATTTATTGTTGCACCATATTGGTGTACTTTTGCATAAGGTGCCTTGCTACCACCAGCAAAAATCGAGATTCCAAGCTCGTCAGTTGCATATCTCATGGATGAAAACAAAGCACCTGAATCATATAATGTGTCATATCCAATACTTTGCGAAGTCATTGACGGCTTCCATGCGTTTCCTTCTGTGTCAACTTGCCTACGAAACCTTTCTCTTATATCGACTAGAATATTTTCAGCAGCCTCATGTAAAGTTCCACTTAGTCCTTCATTTATAGTATATTCCAGCTTTCTTAATGCCGAAATAGCTTGCTGAACATCTTTTTCTAAATTTATCATCAGAAATATTTACTAAGCATCGTATCAGTGAATACCTGACTTCTTGCTTTAACAGCGTATAGCGTACTGTCTAAAGGAAGTATTGCTTTAATTGGAAGAACTGCCAATCCTTTAGATATGTTCTTTAACCAATTTATTGCTTCAGTATATCTTGCAGAAACAATAGGCAAAGGTTTATCTGAATATAACCTATATCTTGCAATATCACAACAGAATGCAACAATTAGATCAGGAACGGGAGCTTCAATAGGAGTAGCATATATTTTAGAAATATAACTATCAATTTCTGATGTTGCCTCATCAAGAGCTTGGTTTGCTACTGCATCTACAATTCCGCCCATGTCTCCGGCTTTATCTGTTAATCCTATGATTTCATTTGAACCAAATCTGCTCACTAGATCATCAATGATAGCATACGTCATCATGCTGCTCCTGAGACTGTAGAATCAGTTGTATTTTGAATAGCGTCTTTAGTATCATTTCCAGGAACAGCAGGATTTGAGTCTGTTTGAACCTGATGTGTTCCACCTGAACTTCCAACAGTCATGGTTGTTTCTGGAACAATAAAGTCGCCAGGTTCATAATCATACCTGTTCATAAGATACTGTTCAGATAACTTTAGAACACCATATCTAACAAAGTCGGTATCACGAACAGCTCTCTCGGCTGCAAGTCCATCGCTATATTCAAAAGTAAAAACAGGATAATCTTTACCACCAAAATTCAAATCAATGATTGCATTAGAAATACGCTGGATTGTAGTGGAGATTAGTCTTAAATCTGCGTGTTTTTTGTCTGACCTAACATTCTCATGAACTGTTCCCAATGCGCGATTACCAGAACCGCCGTCAGTTCCACTTGTAAGAGTTTGTCCAAGAATTAGTTTTTGTATTCTGCGGGTTAACGCAGTTTCAATATCCTTAAAAGATACTCCGCTGTTGGCAGGAGAAAGAGCATTCAAAGAATCCTCGTGACCTATGGCAATAACAGCATCTTGAGCTGCTAGAACTAATTTTTCTGCCATCATCTCAGGATTTCCAGACTTTCCAACTAGCATTGGCGTCCCAAATCGCTCAATAAATTGCATCCAAAATCGCCAAGCATTGTGTCGAAAATACCAAGGCCAATACAAACGAGAAAGCAATGCTTCTCCGTAAGGATTCCTATAAGTATTTTTTCTAATAGTTAAGAAAAACTTATATTTTGTATCTACAATTTGTCCATAGGTTAAAGTTCCATAATTAGAAATGTTGCTCCCAGAAATAGGCATAAAAACCAAAGTATCATTTCTTTGTGGGACAAACCACTCGAAAGGCTTTGATTTAATATAATCTGGAACAATAAATTTCCCATCTCGTTTCCAAACGCATTCCTGAACATCTAACCCGTATGGCAAAGCCCCAAATGCACTTGTAATAATTTGCGCTATAAATGGCTCAAGAATTTCCCAGACAAACTTTGTATTTGTATCTAACCCACTTCCGCTAGCAGGCTCAAAATGCCATGAGGTTGCTAAAATTGCATCGAGCCTAGTTTCCAAGCATTGATAAATTTCATCGTCTCCTTCCATTGCTCGAAGCGCAGAACGATTGATACCGGCTTTGGTTAGAATGGAATCTGGGTCAGGAAGATGTAACAGCAGATTATAAATATGGTCTACTGCTACGTCCTCAAACAAAGGCACAGTAGCTACGGTTGTATTCTTCTCAGACTTTGGCCTAGCAAACTGCACGTTTTTCTTCATCTAAAACAATCTCTTACCACTAGATACAACAGGCGATCCACCTGGAAGCGCCATAAAAGCATAAGCTGCCGCATCACAATTATGAACCAAAATGTTGTTTGCAAAATACTCTGGGCATTCATCTACAGTTAGGTTATACACCGGAACAGTCTTTCGCATTTTCCTAACACTAACAACTTTCGGCAGGGAAGTCATGACGGTACTTTCTCCCGTCTTAACATAGACCATATCACATCCCTTGAGTGTATTCAATGGCTTAAAATCGTTTATTGCAAATATAAGATGGTTTCCTGTTCCTATTAGCGTTGATTCATTTTCAAGAGACAATTTGTAAACTACTGCACTTTTGTTCGTCATACCAGATTGCAGAACTGGCTTCAAGCCTTTTCTTGTGACAACAAAATCACCAACCTTAATATCTTCTATCTTGACTTGGCCTTGATCCGTCAAGATCAATGTTCCTGCGACCAAGCAAGCGTCGTCGAAGTCTCCTTCCGGGAACGCCATAATTTCTTGCTCATACCATTTCGGCACTTCTGTACTATGTCTAACCATGTTCTTCTCATATCTCGTCAATAAAGGTGAAAACCTAATCATTTTATCTTTCGATGGATGGATTCCACGAGTCGGATAGTTCGTTGTCCTTAGCATTTCCTGAACGATTGCAGCTTGATATTGAACTTGCTCAATCGCAATCATTGCTGGATTGTACCGCTTTGCTACTGACTTTATTTTTTCCAATGTATCGTTGAATCCAAGTCTGTGCCTTTCTGCACTAACAATATAGATTTTACCACTAACAGGTTCCCGACACATAACGATGATTGCCGTATAATCTGCCTTGGTACTGGTACTGATCGCAAGGTCAACTCCAATCACCATTGGAAGCCCTGGCGGCGGGTCTTCAGCATGTATATTGGCTTCCTTAATCAGCCCAGCGCCGAAAGTAACAAATTCTGCACAGTTATAATTGTTCAAACCACTGGCAAGCAAGTATGAATGGTCAGGAGAATCTACAGTTATATTCCATACTTCCGATTTACCAAGCATTTCTCTTTTAACGACTCTTCCAACTTCGTTGTAATCCGGCGTAATAAATTCAACAAATTTAACGTCATCAATTTTTACTTCATCGTTAAACACCTTTAGCTTGTGACCAACACTCGCAGAAAACTGACGACCGCATTTCAGTGTTATCCTTACAATTTGTTTCTCTCCTGTTCTTCTGCGTGCCAAGATTTTGCATGGGAGAATTTCAGTTTGATTCCAATATGTTACAACATCCCCCACTTCCAATTCGTCGATCCTCTTTGACGATCCGTCAAACATCGCTACTAAAGTGTCTGGCAAATGGCAAAATTCCTGACTGAATACCAGCGCAGGAAGATCATCAGCAGCACGCTGTATTTCTTCAGGATCAATATGAGGATTTACAGTAGTTGGCATTTTCCAACTGTACCAACCATTCTCTCCAACAAGTCCCTTTAGGTATAGCTCATGGAAGTAGTTAATTCCGTTTGGCGTAGAAATAAACCAAGCATGGCCCTTATAATCAGCTAATGTCGGAGAGATTGACCGTTCCCACGCTTCCTTTAGATTGCGAGAATGAGCTGCTTCGTCAACGATAATTCTATGGTACTTTCTCCCTCGACCGGAATCTTTATTTTCCAATGACCAGAATTCAATAGTTCCACCAGTGACCAACTCCATACGCATTTCAGTACGGTTAGCCTTCTTTATAATGGGTGCCAGCGTCTTTTCCATAGACGACCATACCTCCACCATAGTCCGAAAGTTAGGGGCAAAGAACCCTACTGTAGCGCCGTAGATAGCACCTCCGGGAGAGAGTGCAAGCCACTCTGTTGCTGCGAGCGTTTTACCGAATCTTCGACCGGCACTAATGACCTTGAACCTCGCAGGATTATCAATAATCGCTCTTTGTCCAGAATGAAGCTCAATGTCTGGAATAATAATTTTCATAAAATTTTATCAATCAATTCGTTCAAATGATCGTAGTCCCTGACAACACCTAAGCTCAATAATTTCACAATGGTACTTTCAGCCTCATATCTAGCATGAGTCTGTGCAACTGTAGCATTGTCCCAATCACCAAGTTTAGCGTCCTTCCCTAACAATTTAGTTCTCAGTTTTATTGCAGTTTGAATATAAATTCCTTTATTGTCTTTTCCATTTCTGCCAGGCAAAAAAGAATCAATCGCAACATTCACGCTCTTAAATTCCGTCCCTCCCATCATTCTAAAATCCAGCAATTTTCCTTCTATGAACACGCGATGTACTTTAGCGTGAACTTCAGGGGAAATTTGTTCCGCAAGAAGCAATGCTACACTGACATGAGCCATAGTACATGACGACTTGCCCTTCCCTGATTTAGTCAAAAAAGAAGAAATAGGCATCCCCCATTCCTTGGCAGCCGCAGGAAGATAGTCTGCCAATGTTTTGGACTCTAAAAATTTTGGCAACTGATAAATTGGCCTTCCATTAGACAACCTCCAAGCATTGCCTGCATTGCATAGTTCGTTTAGATTCACTAGGTAGCCATCAGTGTTCGCGGTGACGGAGTTTCCAAAAAGATCAATCTGCATTTTGTATGGCATAAAGTTTTACGTCAAATCAGGTAAAATTTGATGATAACCGCATTATCATCAAAAAGCAACTGATTTTCTATAAAATTTTATCTATCAATTCGTTCAAATGTTCATAGTCCCTGACAACGCCTAAGCTCAAAAGACTCACCAGTGTCTTTTCCGTATTAGCTCGCTTCTGAAGCTGGTTGAAGCTGGCGGTATTCCACGATCCACCGTCAGGATTTATCTTGCCCTTCATCTTTATGGCAGTCTGAATGTAGATTTCCTTGTTATGTCACGCCACTGAAGGATCTTGTTTGTGACAAAAGATTCATAAACTTGTAATTCAAAATCAGAATCTAACCAAGCTGCCGCCTTTAACATGAGATAAAGGTGTACCCACGTTCCACCACCCTTACCCTTCTTTGTTCTTACAAATGAAGTATTGCCATCTAAAATATAAGTCCCTGGTTTATCCAATTCTATAATACCGAAACTTTCGGTATTATACTTTTTCTCTAAAGATTGAATAAATTCAACGACATTCCTTGATTTTATCCAATAGCTCATGTCCGACTCTGGCAAACCCTTCATCGCCCTCAGACTATTTCCATAGTCCCACAAGGGATTTAAGTGACCCATCATGGTCTAAGTGTTCTATGGGTTGCCGGTACTCTCCGATCTCGACCATCATCATCTGGTTTGTTTTCATACTTGAATCTCAAAAATAATTTGGAGATTGAATTATTCCATAAGTTTGGCTAGATGCCAACAATAAACTGAGAATGACCGTTTTCAATAATCATTGGATTCCAATGATTATATTTTTGCTCTAAGACCTGTGTGAATTCAACAACAGACCTTGAGGTAAGCCAATTCTGCATCAGTTTCAGAATATGGCGATTCGCCATATTCTGATTTTTCAACAGATTCAATGAGTTCACGAGTCTCTTTAGATCAAAGCCAACTCGCCCAGTCTTAAAGCAAAAAACCCAACACCCTCTCAAAGAAGGAGTTGGGCTTTCTGGAAATATTGATCCTATGGATCAGATAGGCTGCTTAACCAAGCATTCTTTCTTGAACTTCTCACGATCCGATTTAGACAATGGATCAAGACCATTCTGAATCATCATATCCTTCATCCATTGCGGAAGGACACCCCTTCTATATGTTTGCTCGTTGTTAAGAGGATTAGCAAAAACAGTATAGCTTCCTTCAGGGCAAATTGAAGGCATGGAGATGTACTTCAGAACATCTTGAATATCATACCCAGCATCAAGGATCGTCTTTTTCAAAGACCGTGAAAAACCTTTAATTTCCGCCTTCATACGCAACTTTAGAGCCTTGGAAAGCTCGTCCTTTGCTTGCAGAATACTTTCAAGCTGCTGCTTTAGAGTCTCTACAGGCTGATTGAAGTCGATAGTTACAGCATTCATACGTTTCCTCTTTAGGTTGATTAAGATCGAGTATTATATCACTACTGCTCATTAAATCAATAGTCTATGTTCATGACAAAGGCATTTTACAATACAAGGCTCTCCTGAAGCTGCACTTTAGGTTCAGAATCAGCTTTAGCTTTCTTTATGCAATTCATTAAAAATTTGATTTCAACAATTCCATTGCTCGTGATGGATGCCGACCTAAAAGTCCTTCTATTGATATTTTCAATCTTCAATTTGAACCATCCTTTTTTGATGAACTCAGCGTATGGTTCCCAAGTCCCGTCCTTGTTCTTGAAGATCATGTCATTTTCTGCAAGCCATGCTCTAAAATGGCTTTCCTGCGTATCGGCAATCTTCGCGGCTTGTCGAACGCTATAGATTCCATCTTTGTCGATCCTGACATCGTCTGCAAACTCAACCTTCGGTGCGTCGGATTCGATCTTGGCTTCGAGGATGACTTTCTGACTCTCAATGGCTTTCTTTTCTTGCTCAACCAGTTGTCGCTTCTCTACCTCATCGGCCCATGCACGAGCGGCAAGGACTGGGTTGTTGAAGTCAGGGAGTGCTGGCTTTGCTATTTGCGCTTCCAGTTCTTGCCAACGGTCAATGATCTTCGCCCTCATGGCGACGTTGTAGCCAGAGACGAGGATCAAGGATTCACGCTTGGGTAGCTTGAAGCACGGTTGCTCTTTGTTTTGGCTGTTGATATAGGACGCCTGAAATTTCAGGAGTCCTTCTTCTCCGTATAACTCAGCCAGCATTACACGAATATCAGCCATTACGTTGTCATGGCGTTTTCCTGTCAGTTCCGCGATCTCGCGGCTGGTCATGGTGACTGTGGTGTTCGTTATTTGGTTCAACTGAATGCTCCACAAAAGAAAAACCCGATACCCCTCCAAAGTTAGTGTGCCGCAAGAGGGCCAATGGAAAGATACCGGGTTTTCTTAAAAATCTTTCTTGCAGTGAGACACTAATCTCAAGTCACATCGTCTCACATTGCAGAACTGATGTCAAGCCATATCAGGAAGTATTTCTATCCCAAGCCTTTCTTTCTCCATCATGTTCAACATGATCTGATTCCGCACAATCCATTCCTTTCGGTACTCAGTGTCCTTGAACAGCTTGCTGAAGCCTGTTACATGCTTCAAACGAATAAGCTCGTCTATTTCTAAACCCAATTCGTTACAAACACGAGCATCATTCCATCCACCGTCAAGCATTTTGTAAACTAAGTTTGCCATTCCGTCAACTGAATGCTCACCCCTGGCTCGGTTGTGGCGGATTGTGCTTGCCATACGATCATTTATGCTCTTATTAAGCACAACAATGGGAAGTAATCCTCTTGTAGATTCCATTATTTCTTTACTATTCTTCATAACATAGTAACGGTGAAATCCATCAACAACAACATATTGTTTCTTTGCTTCATCTCTAACTGTAACAACTGGCTGTGTATAACCATCTGATTTTATTGAAATAAATAGCAATCTCAACTCAGGCTTTGCAACAGAATTGGGGTTATAATCATTGGCAACCACTTCGTCAATCGGAACCCAACGAACACGATCAACAGGGTGATTGCTGGTTAAAGATTCTTCGTGCAAGTAATCCTTGATTGCTTCTATTGCTGAGTTCTTATTGCTAGATTCTTCAATATATTCTTTAAGGATTTTTCTAACTTCTGGCAACTGCATGGAAATTCTCTTTGAACTTTGCTTTTGTTTTCGACAATACTTTCAATTTTTGAGGAAGTGACATCCTAAAATTGTCTATTCTTGATCCTTCATAATCCCCGGTTAGAATAGCGTCAATATGGACTTTGAATAAGTCGTCAAGACATTCTTCCCGATATATTCCTTCTCCATATTTGAAAATTTTAATAAACTTTTCTTTTTGATTGTCTGGAGTTATATTTTCCAGTAAATGATCTCGATATTCCTTCCATGAACTGAACATACCTGGAAGTTTTTTAGGATGAGTATAAAGAGATTCTACATGCTTGTAAGTGTTTATTCCTTTTAGCCTTTCAGTTATTCTATTCCAGTTGTCCGGCTCTATCCGCTGCAAAGTGTCTAGGCTTTTAAGGGAATTCTCATGATGTACGCTCGACAATCGCATGGAATGAGGCTGTACGCCAAGCTGGTATAAATAATTATACAAAGCGCAGTATGCCCAGTCATTATCATGAATGGACTTCCAGACATCACTAAAATTCCAATCATAAATTGGGTAAAAGACAATTACACTATTTTCCTTTAGCTTTTTACCCCAAGTGATATGTCGGTAACAAGGATGATGCGTCAATGCAAATGTTCTAGTTATGGATTCTTCTGCTCTGATTCCAGCAATAGATGCAACTGTCCCTTTGCCCTTATAATGCTTAAATAGGAATTTGTCAAAGATTTCCTTAAACCTATTCGTTCCATAAATGTTTTCTTTAATACTAACAGGGTCTTGCGGTCGAATCCATGTAACGCCAGCTTCCCAACAGTGTAACCACGTCTCTTTCAGGGAGGAAGCATTATACAATATGATTGGAACTTGTAGCCACAAGGGATTTACGCGAGGATCGTACATGATTGTCTTTATCATGTCGATTGTGCAATCCCACTCAGCCTCCTGATCTACAAACAAAACATCAACAGGAAGCCTGCCTTTTTCTTCTGCTACTTTAAGCGCCAGGTTAAGAACTACAGTGCTGTCCTTTCCTCCCGATACTGACACGCAAACATTATCAAACTCATCGAACAGGAATCTTATGCGTTGTAATGCAGCTTCATAAACGGTTCTTTCAGTAAATACTTTCTTGGTCATAAGTTCTAAAACATCAAGGGTTATCGGCTCTATTGATTAACTTAGTTATTTCCATTGGATTTCCCATTGTCCAATATCGTTTACCCTTAATATCATAATAGGTATGGTTGTATTTGCCCCATTGCATCTTGTATCCAAACTCACGAATGAATACCACACAGTCAATAAAATCTTGATCTAACTTCCATGTATTCCTCAAAGTGTACCAATGCGGCCATCTAGTCATTGTCTTGGCAAACCTATATTCTGCACCAAGCAACAATGCCTCTATTCGCTCCTTATCTTTCACGGGCTTTCAACTCCAGGTAAAACAACTGTTTCATAAAAGTTAAGAAATATTCTTACGGAAAATTCAGAGTCAAGATATTCAGCCGCTTTAAGCATTAAAGCAAAATGCGCTATAGTTCGTCCTCCCATTCCTCTAGCCGTATCTACAAAATTAAATTGATCTCCATAATGATCTTTCAAAGAATCAATAAACTCTAAAGTGCTACGCTTCCTAAGCCAACTATTCATTCTGAGAGGAGGAAGTCCCTTTAACGCTCTTACGCCATTTCCATATTCCCATAATGGATTCAAATTCCCCACAAGTAATTTTTTATCAATATCTTGTCTGTATTGTCCGAAAACCAATGTAAATACTTCATTGTCCATAAAATTATTCTAATTCGTTACAATATTATGCCCACAAGCAGGGCAAATAATATTATTATAAACGCGATTATCTTGCTTAAAACGATCCTCATGGCTAGTTTCGCTACGTTGAATGTCCTCTTGTGTTACTTCCTGGTCAAATCCAACAACAGGATTAACATTAGGTTTGAATGGGCTTAATTCCTCGACTTCAACTCTTTTTTCTCCCTCTTTTACATCTTCTTTGCTTTCATAGACTCCTTCTTTGGGACTTTCAGAAGTTGTGTTTTTTTCAACAAAACCAGAAATAACCTTGTTTGGAGAATGGGAAACAACAGGCTCATCAAGAACAGATGAGTTATCGTCTAACTCAGGCATTTCAAACCCAGTAAGAGAAATATCAAAATCAAAATCCAGTTTAAGCTCTTTAAGCTCAATTTCAAGAATATCTCGATCCCAACCTGAATACTCAGAAATACGATTTTCAGCGAGCCTAAATGCCTTAATTTGTTGCTCAGAAAGCTCTGAAATTTGAACAACAGGAACTTGTTGCATTCCCATTTTCTTTGCGGCCATGATACGACCATGACCTGCTACAATACTCTTATTCTCATCAATCAGAACTGGATTTACGAATCCAAATTCCTTAATGCTTCCGACAATTTTTTCAATCTGTGAATCAGAATGAGTCCTAGCATTCCTTGCATAAGGAATTAAATCATCTACGTTAAAATACGTTACACTGAGTTTTGCTTGTTGCATTTCTTGCCTCTTTCTAGCTGTAGCTTCTTTCAATAACAATGTTTGGCTTTGAATCAATCGTATCCATATTATACGCTTGTCTCTCGATCTTGTGAAGAATAGCCATAGTCTCTACGCCTATTTTAGCTACTTTGAGCGTTTCTATTGCAAGAGTTGCCCGTTCTCTTGCTTGTGCTATTTCTTCCCGTGTAGCCTTGCTATGACACATAGCAGTAGCGACTTTATGCTCTCGTAAGCCTGCATACAGTCTCTCTCTAATACTATGACTTTCCTCTCTATGCCGACGGAGTAAGTCAGCAGCTTTTTCATTATCTATTGCTGGATTTGGAGCATCTCCCAACTTTGCTTCAGTAGGAATTACACTTAAATGACCAACGGTTTTTTCGTTAATATCCCGCCTTTCTTCAGTAGTCATGGATTTTGGCGTAGGCCATGACTCAGCAACAGACCTGTTGTTAATGACAGTCGCAGATATTCCGTACTTATATGCTAAGTTAGTTAGCGTTACCCCACTTTCACGCTCATGCCTGATTAGCGCCCATTCTCTATCAGTTAATGGTCTTGCCATACAGAACCCTTAAACTGGTTTTGTTTTCGACAAAACAGTTGCTTCAATAATAAAATTCAGCATTTGATTCGGAACTTTCTTAGCATTATCAATCAATTCTTCTTCAATATTTCTGAATTCATTTTTAACAGTTGTTCTTTTTTGCTCTCCAGTCATATTCATGTCCATAACAGAAGAAACAAGTTTACCAATTTCCTGTATTACGGAAGGTGTAAAAAACAACTTTAATACCCACAACAAAATCTGATATTTATTCATGACTAACCTCAAGTTAAAACCAATCTATTATTTGCATCCCATGATTTGTTGATGCGTTGAGAAGACCTTGGGCCAAACAACGATTTTCCAGAGAAATGCTGAACAATGCTAGGACATTCCAGCCAATACTTTTCTTTCCTACTTAGCAGCCACTTCCTGATAGCAATGTCGTACCCTGATTTATAATCTTTCAACTCATCCCAATTCTCATAGAACTCCCTCAACAATGTACCATATCCTGTAGGCATAAAAAAGCATTGCGTCCAAGAATAAGTTGATGGACGCATAAATCCAGAATTCTTTGTGATCGAAAATCCACTAATCAGAACATTTTTCCCAACTTTGTCCAGCAATCTGTTCGCTTGACCAATGAAGTCAGGAGGCATAATCAGGTCATCTTCCAAATGCCAATGTTCTTCATGAATCAAACTTCTTCTGAAGGTTTCCTTTGGGTCTCCATGACACAAAACAATCTTTGCGTCAGGAACGACATTCAGCATATTTTTAACAATGTCCTCTCTAACGCCGGAAACATGCTGAAGAATGAATCTCATCTAAAAATTCCCAAGCGAAGATTGTTGAAATCCTTGGCCCGTTCGATTTGGAATGTGTTCGGGCTGAGGAGGTGAAAAATGATTTTTGAAGGCAGAATTATTCTTGATTTGCTCAATGCCCTTGAACGTGAAAGCCGGAGACTGAACAAACCTTCCGTTGATGACTTCTTCTCGCAAAACCATATAGCCTGCCTGAATCGTCGCGGCATAGGGTTCGTAGCAACCATATTTGTTTTTGAAAATCCATTTTATGTCGAGGCAAATTGTGCGAAGAACATGCTCTTTCAAATTGAGTTCTTTAGATGTTTCACGAATGCTACGCTGAAATTTGACATCAACGATTAGACTGTCGTGCAGTTCTACCTTGGGTGCGTCGGATTCGATTTTAATTGCTTGTTCCTCTATCTTAGTTGCTTGCTCGGCCTTTTGAGCTTCAAGGAGTTTCTTTTCCTGTTCGAGAGCCAGCTTCTCAGTTTCAGATTCGAGAAGCATCCGGGCTATGTCCAGGCGGGATAGGCTGTTGGGGTCGAATGCTGGCTTTGTTTCGTACCGGCCAGTTTTGCGAATCGCGGGAAGGACTTCAGAGGTTACCCACTTCTTGAACCTCTTGGCTTCTGGCTTCCTGGAACCAAGGATCAAAGAGTAGAGGCCGGATTCGTTGATGACGTTGGTTTCACCTTGACGACCTATGTTGAACATAGACCGCTCATCATCATCAAGGCGATTAACTGCCTGGGTGACGTTTTTAATGTCGAGTGCGTCGCAAACGTCGGCGGCGACAAACCAGGGATTGCCTGAATCATCAGGGAGTACCCTGACAACGAACGATTCAAAGCTGAAGGGGACGATCTCGTTCATGCGTAATGCTCCGTCAAAAATACAAAACCCAACTAATCTGTCTGAGGTGTGGAAGTGCCACTGAAAGCACCCTCAGACAGATAATTGGGTTTTGTATTACAGTGAATGGCTTCCACACCATTCAAATATTATATCAGGAAAAGCAGGGATAGTCAATCAATTTTTTCCGCCTCTACCTTCGCTCCCCAAAACGGGGGAGCAAACAAAGTCTTGATTTTCAACAAAATTATATTGCCCAATACGAAAACCAAATTTAATACGTTCAATATCTACGTCTGCAACGTGCATTCAAAAACCCTACGGAAAAGTAAAATCAAAGTAAAACTTAATTTGCGCTGATTCAAGGTAAATCGGGTAAGTCTGATCGAACTTTACTTCCGGGCTTACTGACATTCTGATGAAGTGTAGGCTGCAACCTGGCAGCAGGAGCAACAGGAGCATCAGGCTTAACTTTTTCTTCATCTTCATCTTCATCTTCCGCCTTTGGGACTCCTACTGACTTTGACGTAGCATACGTCAGGTATATGGTGAAAGCACCAGAGATTCCCATTGCAACACTTTCAAGAGAAGCTGAATCGACGACAACATGCAGTCCGACTGCATTTAATACTCCTACAATAGTTGTCAATAATACCGTCACTGCTTGAGCATTCTTCCATGCTTCTGCATTGTTAAGTGATTTTCCTGCATGTAGAACATCAAAACCTGACTTAATTGCAACAAATAATCTCATGGCAGCTTTGCCTCAGTTGGCCACCGAATCGTCAAAATTCTGGAAACAGGATAGCTCGAAATACATACCTTGTCGCCTTGATTCCCTCCAAGCAACTTAACAACACCTTCCTTTTTGCCACCAGCAACACAAAATCCAACATGACCTGTTGCAGAGGCTTTAGTTCCACGCCATAGAACACAAATTGCCCCCTCAAGGCAATCGTCTATCTCTACTCCCCAGGTAGCAAAGGATCGAGCCAATGCTGAGTTAGTTCCCTTTATGTTGGATTGCTTAAGAACCCAGTTCACAAAAGCAGCACACCATGAAGTTTCATCATCAGAAGCCTTTAGAGAAGTCGCCTGATGATACTCAAGGATTCGCTTATTATTATCATGTCCTGGAATTTCGTGGACTCCAAGTTCTTTTTTTGCAATCTCTAACCAGCTTTTGTATTTTAAGCTATCTTTCATTGAAAAATCCTATGCTAATGTTAAAAATGAATGACGTATTAAATCTATCCTGTACTTCCAAACCCACCAATTCCTCGCTCAGTTATTGAAAGCTCCTTTGATTCTGTTATATCAAAATCATAGTATTTCTCGAAAATAATTTGAGCAATTCTGTCACCAGCCTTTATTTCAAGTTTTTTCTCACCGTGGTTAATCAATAAAACACAAACTTCACCACGATAATCACAATCAATAGTTCCAGGACTATTGATTACCGTAACAGAATGTTTAAGTGCCATTCCTGATCTTGGACATACTCTACCAAAAAAGCCTATTGGAATTTCATAGGAAAATCCAGTTGGAATCTTGCATACCATCCCCGGATAAACTGAATAATCTACTGACGACATGATATCGTAACCCGCTGATCCAGCCGTCTCTCTTTTAGGCAAAGGCAGACTGTGTTCACCAATTCTAGTTACTCTTACAGGCACGTTTTTAATCCTTACCAATGTTGCTATACCTTCAATTTCCATCCAATATATCACAATTCATCTAATATTACAATAGAATTTGTTTTCCAAGGTTTTGACATCCAAAAATCAATAAAATCTGGAAAATTAGACTTATTTGTTCCTGTGCTTCGTAAGGATTGAATTATTAGCTGCTTCTTCTTTTCATACTCATCATCCAAATCTTTCAGTGCTTTATCCAGCTTTGTATTGACTCCTCTTTCATCTAATATCTTCTTTCTTCTCAATTCATGCGAACACTTCCCGCAAAGTGTTCTATGCTTATTCTTTACATGAGAAATGACCTTCCTTGTTACAAGAGTTTTACGTCCGCAGCATGTATATTCAACATTATATAAATCTCTATCCCTTGAGCGGAATCCGTCAGGAGACTTGTAATCTACAAAACTATGCAGACTCAATATTTTTATAAAGTTGATCTTAAAATTGTTTTGCAATCTAGCATGGTTAGCCATGAATCTCAAGTTTCCTAGTTAAAGTTAACCTTTCTATTCTAATGTCTATCGAATCGCAATCATGTTTTGTATTATTATATTCGTCCATATAATATACAGCCATAACGCCTGCATTCACAATAATCCCAAAGCATAATACACATGGATATGTTGTGCTAAACATTTCTGACCCAATCAAAGAAACGCCGTGTCTAGCAGCATTAGCAATGGCATTAGATTCTGCGTGTTGGCAACCACACAGATGCAATGACTCACCAGATGGTATGTTGTTTAGCTTTCTGAGGCAAACTTCAGGATGTTGAATTTTGGCAGGTACGCCATTGAATCCTGTCGAGAGAATTCTTTTGTCTTTTACTGTGACTGCTCCTACTTTTCTTCCTGACATACAGGTTGACATTTCGCTGGCAAGCACTGCATGTCGCATCCAATGCTCGTTCCAACTGACTCTATCTATTTGCACGAACTTTCTCCTTTTTTAATGCTTTCTGAAGCCATTTTGCTTTTGTAGATGGCATTCTAATTGTTGCACTCGTTAGTATGGGAACCGTTCTTTGTTCTACTTTCTCAGTTTCAGGGAATGTATCAATCGCTCTCTTAATAATTTGAATCGCCTGTCCATTGCTTACCATATCTGCCGTAGCTCTTATAACTTTCCAGCCAGATATGGTCGCTTCGTTGTATTTTTCACAATCCTTTGCATAACCAGCGCCAGTAACATGCCTACCACCATTCCATGTTCCACCTTCAATTTCCAGAGCGATCTTTCTTGAAGGCCAAGCAAAATCGAATCTCCACAATCTAACTTTATGGAACCTATATTCTGTTTCCGGCGGCGGAAGACAGTAAGCCTTGATGTGCCAAGCAATCTGGTTTTCAAGGACACTAGGTTCCATAAGATTCACTCACGACGCTGCGTTAAAAGACTTCCAATCAAACACTTTCCATGCACTTAATTCTGTCAATCGTCTAAAAGCTCGTTCACCAACGAAATCTATAATTTCAGCTTTTTTATGATTCGTGATAAATGCACTAGGTTTACAATTCCTGTACCTTCCATCAATTATCGCAAAAATCTGGCTTCTGTCTATTTCACTGTTCGATGATGGGCCAAATTCATCAAGAATCAAAAAATCAACTGAACAAAATTTTTGCATAACTTCATTTTCTGATTCTTCATTCTTGTTATTCCAGCTTGCTCGCAACATAAGTAGTGCTTCTCTTGTCTGCAAGTATAATGCGCTGTAACCATTGATTATTATACTCTTTGCTACAGATATTGCAATATGTGTTTTACCTGTTCCTGGGAATCCCCCGAAAAGAAGATTCTCTCCTGTTTTTGAAATGGAGTCAAAATTCTCAACATATTTTTTTGCATGATTGAGAATAGTTTGCTGATTGTCAACATTGACGGCGTAATTTTCAAGTGTTTTTTGCAAGAATCTCGAAGGAATATTAGCAGAACTTATTGCTCTATTTAGTGTATCTTGTCTAAGCATTGCTTCTTTGATTTTTTTATCTTCAAGGGCATTGGCTGATTCTTCTTGTTCGCATCCTGGGCATTTACTCCAAATTACCTTGGATTTTCCAAAAGGTAAGACAAAGCCTGTTGCCACATAATCACCATGAGATTCACAGGTTAGTTCTTTCTGGTGCATCAGAAATCCCAACCATTGGACGACTTTCCATGATTGTCTGGAAACTTCTCAAGAATCGTTTTAATCTCAGTCTCAGTATGGTTCTTAAACCTAGCCTTACCAGCCCCTACAAACCCCTGTCGTGGACGATCCCACTCTGCCTTGTACCCTTGCCACCCCATTGAGCAACACGTCTCAAAGACTTCCTGAAGGGTTTTACCAGCCTTCACGCCTTCTCTTTCGTGCATGTCAATAACGGTTTTGGTAACGGTAGATTTTTTAGTTTTTCTATGGGCGAGCCAATCTTCAATCACATTGGCATCAACACATTTTGAAGCAAGGTAGAGTCTTGGATCAAAAAAAGTAGCAGGGGCAGGAGTGAGGGCTGGCTCTGGGTCTCCAAACATATTAGTTTGTTTCATATTTCTCTCTTCTGTTTCTTCAAAATGCAATCATAGCATTGTTGTCCGACAAAATCTATACCTCAATTTCCTCCAAAATTTCATACTTAAAAATTTCAGACTTCATATCATTTACGAATCCTGGTTTGAAAATTTCTTCCCAAGTGTGCTTTTTTAGCATGTCCAAAAGAACCAACATGGATTCTCGATTAGGGCTATGTTTTGAGGCTTTGAATCCAAGCTGGTAAGCAGAGACGATTTTTAGATTGCAGGGTTCTTTCAACTTAGAAACAGCATTTTTCACTGCTGCGATTCCAATGGCATTAACTGTCATGCTGGTTGAGTGCATGGAGAATCTTCTGGAGGTGTTTTTGTATTCCATCAAGTAATCAGCAAAGGAATCTCCTGTTGAACCCGAGACAACAACAGAAATTCTAACTTGCTTGAGATCGCTTGGGAGTGAAGGGGTTGGTTTTTGTGGTAACTTTACTTTTTTTCTTGGATGAGGATTTTTATGAGGAAGGCTAGATTTAATTTTTCTATATTCGTGATCTAACATATTCTAGTTCTACAGAATTCAAACATAACAATTTTTCATATAACTATTAGTAATATGAATTTTGAAAGAGAAACTAAGGCTTAAACTTAAAGAACCTTGAAGATTAAATTGTATGTTTGCCCCTTTGGATTCTCGTCATGGCAAAACTTCTCCCTAACCCAGGGATATACCTAGGTTAAGTGAGCCATAACTTGAAAACAAAAGAACACTCATTTCTGAAGTGCCCCCCCTTCATCAAGGCCGATATACGAATTCATTCGGCAACGTGGCAGTCCTATCTTTGCAAGACCAAATAAGACATATGGACGATTAGTGCTAATTCTTGATGCACTCGACAAGGCTCAGTCCCGACAGGATCATCCAGCATATCCCGTTCACTTCTCGCCTACCATGCCTTCTGCCAGTCTCTCTTGCATGGGATTTCCGCAGATCGCCTTGTGATGATTTGCGCCGCTATGGGGCAATCTGAGTCAAATACAGGACAGGGATGCTAAGTTCCCTAATTAAACCATGCGAACTTCTGTCATGGTTCCGATTCCGACTGAAAAAATTGTCTCAGAAACCAGAAATTTTGTCAACTATTTTTTTCACAAAGTTGCATTTAGGCTTCTCATGACTAGCACAGTAACCAGCTTGGATACCGAAAGGTTATGGATTTTTGCGTGTTCGTGAATGCGCTCCTTGTCCTTTCGGCTAAACCTGACATCAATCTTCCTGTCCTTGGGTTCCAAAGATTTTGGTCTTGACATTTCAACCTCTTGTTAACTAAAAATGAATATCAATATTTTATGTCATGACAAGAACAATGTCAAGGATTATGTCATGACAATAAGCATTTGACATTGTTGAGAAGCAAAGCTAATATAGGATTTTCTAAATCTTAATAAGAGCGTGCTAGATGAATTATGAAAAAATTAGCAAACTTCTATCAAAGTACAGTAGTGCTTTGTGTATTTTGCAGTATGTGATTTCAGGGGGTCTTGTTATCATGATGTATTATTTATTTTTTATTTTTATTTTTGGTTAAAAAACTATTTTTGCCATGACAAAAATAGTGCTTGCACTTTGTTTCTGTTCATGGCAGAATGCACTTTCAGATTGAAAATTTAGTAGTAAAGGAAAGAAATGCAATTCCAAAAAGCAGAAAAACGTAAAGCAAAACTCAGGCTCGGATTGGCCGGGACATCCGGATCAGGTAAGACCTTCGGGGCTTTACTGATTGCTAAAGGTCTTGGTGGAAAGATTGCGGTTATTGATACGGAGCGCAGTAGTGCTTCGCTGTATGCCAATATCGTTGAGTTCGATGCTCTCGAACTTGAACCTCCATTCTCACCAGAAATATTCTCAGAAGCTATCAGAACTGCTGAGAAGGCAGGGTATGACACACTAATCATTGACTCCATCACGCATGAGTGGAGTGGCACAGGTGGCTGTTTGGACATTCTTGATGTCCTGACAAAAACTAAGTACCGTGGAAATTCCTGGTCAGCATGGTCAGACTTAACTCCAAGGCATAGGGCATTCCTAGACACGATTTTGCAGTCGAAGATGCACATAATCGCAACCATGCGGAGCAAAACTGAGACGGCTCAGTCAAACGAGAATGGCAAGGTCAAGGTGACCAAACTAGGCATGAAGAACGAGCAACGAGACGGCACTGAGTATGAGTTTACTACCGTTCTTGACTTAAGTAACGATGGAAACTATGCGACGTGTAGTAAGGATCGAACCGGATTGTTTGCGAACAAAGACCCATTTGTTATACAAATTTCAACTGGTGTGGACTTGATTGAATGGCTAAATAGTGGTGCAGAAGAGAAGAAAGAGGAAGACATTACTATTGAGTACGTTGTAAAGCGCGTCAAAGAGGCTTATCGACGAAGTGGGCCTGGTGTTATTGAAAAGCTCAAAGAAGCAGGTTTGCCATCATCCTCGGATGAACTGAATGCAAAGCCAGAAGCTATGTTTAATGTACTTGAAATTGTTAAGATGTTTTAGGAAAGAAAATGAAGAAAACACATAATTTGTCGGTAAAAAATGGAACCTATAAAGATCAGACTGGAGCTGAAAAAGGCAGGTGGCTGAATATTGGGTCTATTTTTGAAAGGGACGATGGAACTCTTTCAATAAAGTTTGACTGTATGCCAATCGTTGAAGGAGGATGGAATGGTTGGGTAAACGCATTTCCATATAGTCCTGAAGATTACCAGAATCGTCAGCCTGCGCAACCACAGCAAAGGCCACCTAGGACAGTATCGAGTCCTCCTCGTCAAAATTATAATCAGCCGCCTCCGGCTGATGATGATATTCCATTTTAGTTGACAAAACTATAACGATCTGTTAAGCTCAGTTAATCGTGGTGCAGAAACGGTTACTTCAATATATAAACTAAGTCCGTTTCAATTTTTCCCGATTTGTCAAAGCCACTGAGCATAGTGTCTTTTCAGAAAAAGAGTATAGAATGAAAGTACAATCAAACAAAACATTTGAGGGCGCTATTAGTCCTCTACAATCATCACATCAGATACTTGATAGGACAGTATCTTCTTGTCTGCTTTGGGAAGATTCATTTTACGAAAGTGGTGAGTCTGTAGCTAATAGAATTAAGCGGCTTGTCCCCCTATGTGATCCAGAATTTGTGGCTGGTCTAGCAATTAAAGCTAGAAAAGACCTTCATCTTAGGCATGTCCCTCTTTTATTGATTAGGGAGCTTGCGAGAAATAAGACTTTCAAGGTTTCCAAGCTAATATATGACGTAATTCAACGACCTGACGAGCTTGGAGAGCTACTGGCAATCTACTGGAAGGATGGAAGGACTCCTATAGCTAATCAAGTCAAGAAGGGACTTAGGGAAACTATTAGAAAATTTAGCTCTTACCAGATTATAAAATATAAGAATCATGGCACTGTAAAAATACGAGATGTCATTTGTCTCGTTAGGCCAGAACCACTAGACGAAGATCAGGAGACGCTATGGAAAGGCATCCTAGACAAAAGTACGAAGCATATTGAAACATGGGAAACAATGCTATCAGAAGGTAAAGATAAGAAAGAGACTTTTGAAATGCTTATAAAAGAAAACAAGTTGGGAGGGTTAGCAATATTAAGAAATATAAGGAATATGCAGCAATGTGGAGTTGATGTTGAAATAATTAAAACGGCAATTTATAGGTTAGCATCATTTAAGAACATTCTTCCATTTAGATATGTTGCAGCGGCTAATGAAAATAAAGAATTTTCTTCTGAAATATTTTCTGCAATGGTTTCATCAATCAATAATATTGAAAAAATTTTAGGAAACACAATAATTCTGGTAGATGTTTCTGCATCAATGGATTATGTAATTTCTAGAAAATCTAATATAACTAGAATATCTGCCGCTGCATCTCTTGCTATTATTGCAAAAAAATATTGCGAAAACATTGTCATTATGACGTTTTCTGAAAAACTTATTATAATAAATAATGAAACTGGTTTTAGGCTTTATAAGTTAATAATAGACTCTCAAGATCATAGCACGACTAAACTTGGGTTAGCATTACATCAAATAAATATAGAGTATGATTATGACAGAATAATCGTTATTACAGATGAACAAACCTCAGATGACATACCTAATCCAGAAGGAATTGGATATATGATAAATATAGCAGATTATGCAAATGGAATAGCACATGGGAACTGGATAAAAATAAATGGATTTTCTGAAAATGTTATAAAATTTATTTTGGAGCTTGAAAAAAAATGATTTCTCAAGAAGATTTCAAAATTTCACAGACGTTCGATAGGTCATTTCAACGAAAGCATAAAGACCTGGAAGAAATAAATATGAAAAATCCCGATACAATATTCCAGGATTTGTCTTTGCAATCACAAAAAGACATCGGTATTTTGATCGTGAATAAGTTTAAGCCACTAAAACCAGAAATCCAGGAGTAAAAAATGTCAGATGCAAATTGTGCTTTATTGCGCCCAAAGATGAATGAGTTAGTTATTCTAATGCAAGCCAAGGTTGATGCTTCCTTGGCTCTTAATGAAGCTCTTAAAGAGGCTGCCGAAGAATGCGACGTAAAGCCGAATATTCTGAGAAAAATCGTAAAAGCAAAGCTGGACGAGGCGCTTAAAGAGACTTCTGAAGAATCAGAAGAAATAGTAGCTATTATCAAACAGATTGACGGTATGTCAGATTGATTAAATATTCTAATGGTGGTATGCTAACATTCAATTTTTAGGAGTAAAAATGAATAATATAGTAGAAATAAGTGGAATCCCTCTTGTAATTTCTTCGACATTGACCTATGAACCAAAGACTGCATCTATGATTGCAAGTGTAGTTGGTGGCGAATTTTCTATGAAAGATATAGTGAAATGGCTTGGCAATGCTTATCGTGATGGGAAAATTAGTCGAGCGGACATTCCCAATCCAAAGTATGGTGAACCTAGCCAGAATAAAACCGTAAAAGGGTATGCTCTATTGTCTTGCGATGAAACAACTTATTTGCAAAATAAATTAGAAGAAGATAAAATAATGAAAGAACATACTGAACAGCAATTTCCTGAAGATACTTTATCTAAAAAAGTTTTTTTTACTCTTGCTGATGAATTGACTTCAGAAGTTCCTGCAACAGAATATATTGATAATGAAAAATATATTGTTATTGCTAACTCTGCATTTCCTGTTAGGAATAAAAAAGAAGCAATGGAATATGCTGAGTCATTAGTCTTGAAGGGATCGAGTGAAGTCCTTGTGTGTAAGGTAGAATATAAAGCAAAAATAGCTGTTTCTTGGGACGATGTGTAATCAATTTGCCGAAAAAGACATAGAGTATCTTAGAGAATTAGCTGCTAAAATGGATAGTTCTACAAAGGCTTCATTGATTAAAATAGCTAATAGATACTCTATGCTTTGTTCCGATATTAAATTAAAGAGTTTATATGAGAAACGAATGAGCGATGAAGATTATGCCAGGATTACTATGCAATTAGATTTTGCTAGAGTTATGAGAAAATGAAAATTCATAAGATTTTGAATGCTCCAGAATTAGTTTGCAATGATTGCGGAGAAAAGTTTGGAGAAGAAATTTGTGTTACGGCAGATTGGTATATTGATAGGTGTGATATATGTTCTCGCATAATTGAAGTTACTACAGCGGATTATTTCGGTGGGATGAAGAAAAAAAAATGGTGTTTATTCACAAAAAAATTTAATAGGAGCAAGAAATTATGATTAACCTAATTTTGAGAAAAAGTAAGCAGGACAAAAGTATAAAAAAGATTAGTGGGAATACCGATAGGCAAACTGGCGAAGGTGTTGTACTAAAATCTGCTTTTAATCATTTATGGAAAAAATCTGCACTATTCGCAGACCAGTTGGATAAAAAAATTGAATACCAGGGGTATTACGACAAGTTTACTGGATTTACTAATTTAATTTTAAGCGAAGAAGTAGAAAAAGAGCTTATTGAAATAATAAATATTGTTTATTTTACAACTGAACTTATGAAAATTACGGAACTGTTCTATGCCGGAGAACTAAGTGAAAAGGAATTCATGAATTCCGTTAAGGAACTTCATGCAATGAGAAAAAACGATGATTCTGAATATGAGGATGATTAGAATGCTTAAAGCAATGATTCGTAAAGGAATTATCAAAAAACAAAAACCTCGCCCTTTAGGGCGGGGATAAATTGACTCTTGACATTCTTTACACAAAATGCTAGTATCTGTAAATGACATATAAAGCCTACCGATACCGGATTTACCCAACTCCTGAGCAAGAAGAAAACCTTGCCAAGACGTTTGGTTGTGTTCGGTATGTTTACAATCGTTCTTTGAAATATAGGCAGGATGCTTGGTATGGTCGTCAAGAGAATGTTTCATATTTTCAAAATTCGGCACTACTAACCGCATGGAAGAAAGAGCCCGAGTGCGCATGGTTGAACGATGTATCAAGTGTTCCACTGCAACAGGTATTGCGACACTTGCAAACCGGGTTCAAAAACTTTTTTCAGGGTCAAACGAAATACCCAAACTTCAAAAAGAAAAATAATCAACAATCTGCTACCTATGTTTCGTCGGCTTTTAAGTGGGATGGTGAATCTCTGAAACTGGCAAAGCAATCAGAGCCATTGAATATTAGGTGGTCAAGAAAATTTGACGGTAACCCTTCAACAGTTACAGTCACTAAGGTTCCTTCTGGAAAGTATTTTGTTTCTCTTCTAGTTGACGAGAAAATTCAGGCATTGCCAGTAGTTAATTCGACTATCGGTATCGACGTAGGCATTAAAGATGTTGTAGTCACATCAGATGGTTGGAAGTCTGGAAATCCACAATATACGAATAAGTATGCTATCAAGTTGGCTAGACTACAGAGGAGATTGTCAAAAAATCAAAAAGGTTCTTTGAATAAGGCAAAAGCAATCAAAAAGGTTGCTAGAATTCATGAGAAAATTAGGGATTGTCGTCGTGATTTTACGCATAAAATGACTACTGCACTTATAAACGAAAACCAAGTGATTAGTGTAGAAAATCTAGCAGTTAAAAACATGGTGAAAAATCCAAAACTGGCTAAGTCAATTAGCAATGCAAATTGGGGTGAACTTGTCGGGCAATTAGAATACAAAGCTGAATGGTATGGTAGAAAAGTGATTGCTATTGATCGCTTCTTTCCTTCCAGCAAGCGATGTTCTTGTTGCGGATATACGTTGTCTCATCTTGATTTAAGTGTTCGCAAATGGATATGTCCAAGTTGCAAGAAAATACATGACCGCGACATCAATGCGGCGTGTAACATCAAGGCCGCCGGGCTGGCGATGGATTGCAATTCCAGTGCCATATAAAGAAGGTGGCCGCCGGGCTGGCGGTTGCAGTCTGCGGAGAAACTGTAAATCCATGAAAGCCAGTGCTGACGTGGTTGGATTCTATGAAACAGAAAAGCCCATCCGTGAGAATGGGAATCCCCGTCCCTTTAGGGCGGGGAGAGGTCAATGACTATCTTGCTTCCATAGAGCTTCTTAATGAAAAAAGAGCAGTTCATATTAAAAATGGGGTGTCACTCTAGTTAAAAAAAACTATTGACAAATTAAGTATTTTAGATTAGAATTACACCATTCCTTGAGAGAATTACTCAAGGTATAAAAGTTTATTAGAAAGAGGATAGAAACATGCCGTTAGTTCTTCACACTGGTGGAGTTGAAATTTCAGTTCCCAACCTTGGAAAAATTATGACTCCTGAGCATACGGAGACATGGTATCCAATCCCACATATTGACATTCTTAACTTTACATTGCATAGCTTGGACGAACTTGGGTTCAAAGTAGATAATCAAAATCATGGAATAAATAAGGATGGGAACGAATATTTTGGTTTGTTAGAAGTTAGTGCTTCAGATAATTCTTTTGTACCTACTGATTTCACAACTGTTATTGGATTAAGAAATTCACATAATAAAATGTTAGCTGCTGGATTTGTGTTTGGAAGCGGAGTTTTTGTATGCGACAATTTAGCATTTTCAGGAGAAACCCGGATTATGAGAAAGCATACTATCAATGCAGCAAAGCTGATTCCATCTTTTATACGAAAAGCATTGCATGGAATAATTGCTCATATTGAAGATCAAAATGATAGATATGAAAAATATAAAGAATTTTATATTTCAGATAAAGACGCGGATCATTATATAGTTCAAATGATTAAAGCAAATTGTTTGAATGCTCATACTATTTTATCAACTATTTCAGAATGGTACAGCCCTTCATACATTGAATTTTCAGAAAAAAAGAATATATGGAGACTTTTTAATGCTGCTACTCAAGCATTAAAATCTAATCCAAAAGCATTGCCAGATAGGACTATTATGTTAACCAGTTATTTGGACAGCATTGTTTATGAATAAACCAGAATCATGTGGTCTTAGTCGTGAAATGATAGAAAGTCTTGCGGCTGTTTGTGGAAGTGAGCTTGGGTTCACTGGGAATATAAAAAAGTTTGCTAATAAAATGGGAATACTTGTGCATCCCAAATTAGCTGGAGACAACATGAATGGTGTGTCTCTAACAGTTAGGAATGGCGGAACATTTAATATGAACCTTCCTATGTGGACTAGCAATGAGGAAAAGTTCCATTATATGGCGCATAACATTGGTCACTTAATTCTGCATTATCTGGTTCCAAAGTTTGTTTTTGGGAAAGAGATTGATAATATTAGTTTCCCAATTAGTGGGAGTAACGATTTAATTGAACATGAGGCAAACTGGTTTGCAGGGGCTTTCAAATGAGAATAACAGTTCCAGCAAACTACATTAAGGCTCTAAATCTGTTTGTTCCAAAAACCGAAATAAGAGAATATTTGTTAGGTATTTATTTCGATGTTGACGGAGATACTGCCAGTCTTGTTGCTATAGATGGATGCAGAATGGGAGTGTTGAAATGCAAGGATGTCTATAATCCAGATGGATTGAAAGCAGGTTTCATTGTTCCTTCAAAATTGATTAACATGGTTACGAAAGCTGGATATGTAGCATTTTCAATCAATGATTGTAGTATCGGGAAAGAGGGTGCTGATATTACACTTGAAGTTGATGGACTAAGAATCATTTATCCAGAAATGATTGCCAGGTATCCTGATTGGCGTAAACTCTTTCCGAAAGAAACCTCTGGTAAACCTGCAATATATAATCCTAATTTCATAGGTGATTTTGGAAAGGCTAGCAAGTTCTTAACAAAAAGTAAGGGCGAACCTAAAGTAATAATTGAATATAATGGAGATAGTGCAGCCATTGTTAAGTTAGGGAATGATGATTTTATAGGAATTATCATGCCTTTGAAAGCAGATGTTGAGTCCCCTGCTTAAAAATTGATCTGCGTAAATCCATTTACTTGATTGATTTTTATTTTTGTTTTCAAGCGTAAGCACGAAAACAGGCTCAACCAGGCTAAGCCTTTTAATAGGCTACGTTATTTAGGTCAGGATACCCAGGAATGCTTCACCAGTTCCTGGCTCTATCGTTAGTAGTTAAACAGGACGGACAGGGTAAACGGACAGTGCTACTAGCTTAACAAGCCTTTATAACTTTGCCGAGGTGTACCTTTACTTTTTGGAGTGGCGTAAGCCATAGATTATGAACAGAGTTTTTGTTTTGAGCAGTACCAAAAAGCCGCTTATGCCTTGCACACCTGCTAGGGCGCGTAGGCTGTTGAATGGGCGTAAAGCCGCTGTGTATCGGCTTAAGCCCTTTACCATCATCCTCAAATTTCGGGCCGATGGTGACGTGCAGGACGTTGAATTCAAGATTGATCCTGGTAGCAAAACTACTGGGATGGCTTTAGTAGCTGCATTTAAGCAGGATTGCGTGTTGGTTTGGGGTGCTAACTTGCAACATCGTGGGCAAGCTATCCGTAACGCTCTGGAGTCCCGTAGCTCGTTACGACGTGGGCGTAGAAATCGCCATACCCGTTATCGTGCTCCTAGATTTTTGAACCGCACCCGGCCTGCTGGTTGGTTGCCACCGTCTTTGCAATCACGGGTTGGCAATATCAGCACCTGGTATAACCGCTTGCTTGGGGTTGTGCCTGTTGCTAGTGCCGAGGTTGAGACAGTGCGTTTTGATCTTCAAAAAATAGCCAACCCAGAGATTAGCGGTGTTGAGTACCAGCAAGGTGCTTTGCTTGGCTACGAAATACGCGAATATTTGCTGGAAAAATGGCATAGGTGTTGTGCCTATTGTGGGGCTAAAGACGTGCCTTTGCAGGTTGAGCACATACGCCCCCGCGCCTCTGGTGGAGGCAATAGCGTAACTAATCTTACCTTAGCTTGTGCGCCATGTAATACCAAGAAGGGTGCCAAGCCGATTGAACAATTCCTAGCCAAAAAGCCGGACATTCTAAAAAAAGTTCTAGCCCATGCCAGGTTGCCGCTTAAAGATGCGGCAGCCGTAAATGCTACCCGTTACGCTACCGGCAATGCCATTAAGTCTATAGGCTTGCCTACCGGGTTTTGGTCTGGTGGGCGTACCAAGAGCAATCGCATTTCTCAGGGTTATACTAAGGATCACTTTATCGACGCGGCCTGCGTAGGTATAACTGGGGCGACTGTAAGCATTGCCGATGGCTTTGTACCCATCTCTATCAAGGCTATGGGTAGGGGTAATAGGCAAGTCACCAGAGTTAATAAATTTGGCTTTCCTTGCGCCGCCGCTAAATCTAAAAAATCTGTACTGGGTATCCGTACTGGGGACTTGGTGAGGATCACACAACCCAAGGGCAAATTTGCAGGCAGTTACTCCGCAAGGGTATCGGCCATTAAAGCAGCCAGCAATTTTCTGTCTATCAACCTCGACAAAAAACAAACCTGGTTTTCCGCCAAATTAGCAACATTAGTACAACGGGGTGATGGTTATGCTTACGCTTGAAATTCGATCCTTCATTCACTATTGCCAAATTCGATGTGGTAATGGGACTCAAAAAGAACACAGAGATATTGCAACTAATGTTAAGTCTATACTGCTGGATCAATTCCCAGATTTAAGCTGTCTTTTTGAGAAATCGTAGTGGATACTAATGAAAAACTTTTAGTTTGTTTTGATTGTGGAAGCCTGTATGGGAAAGCAGGCAGGCCAACTGCTTATATGGCAAAAGAAGATTGGAAAGTAGCTCGATGCGGATTGTGCGATTCAATTCAGCATGTTGCAAATATAAAACTATTCGGAGGATATGGATATAAGCATGTGATTCACACAAAAAGTTCTTTGTATCATAAGACTCCAAAGACTAGGATACCTCATGCCAGAAATAAGCGCGTCAGAGCTTCTCGATAAGTATCAGAAATCTATTGAGAAGTTCTACGAATCAACACTATTCCAGGAAAAGAAAACTTACAAAACTGTTTATGGCATGATAGTTCTAATGATGCTGGCTCTAGGAAGCCTAAGCGGAGTTATGTGGCGTATGGTAGAAGGGTTCCGCCTGGATATGGACGGCATGAATGCAAAAATGGTACAAATGACTCCTGCAATAGTGCAAATGAGTTCTACAATGCAGGATATGAAGGTAGCTATTGTTGACATGGCGGGGGACATGAAGTCCATGAAAAAGGATTTTTCAGTGATGAATAGTCATGTTTCGAGTATTTCGGATCAACTCATTAGCATAAACAAGCAATTTTCCTTCATAAATTCCAGAGTTGATGGAATGGGGAGAAACCTGAACACGATGACGAGGGACATGAACGGTGTCATGGGAAATGGCTCCCCTATTGGATGGATGATGGGCCGTTAGTTGCTATTCTAAAACATAAGTGTTAGAATAGTTTTATTGGTTGGGAGGTAGGCTTAAAAGCAGCCATCCGGGTTGAGTACCGGAATACCTCTAAGGAGTGGTTGATTTGCGATGGTGACCTGGGGAATGTTTAGTTTAGTAAACACCCTGAACCCGTGAGACTCGCGGGAACTGGAACTAAACCTATCTTGTAGCGGCGAAGGACATTTGGTAATGAGCAAATGTAACCAAGTGTGAAGGCAGCAAGTTTGAAAAAAGGTTGCAAAGGCGTAGCTCCCTTAAAAGTCTAATATACCTTTGGCGTAAAAGCACACCAACCAATATTTTTTAATGGGCAATCTAGGACATGAGGCGCTACGAGAGTAATGGCCTGCTCAAGTACCCTAACAGGTTCGATTCCTGTTATTGCCCATCTATTTAGTAAAGAATTGAGAAAAAAATATGACAAATGAAGAACTAAGACTCTGGTTAGAAGCCCAGGGATTCACAATACATAAAAACCACTTCAGTGACAAATTAAATCTTTGTAATTGGCTTGCATCTAGGAAAATTCGTGCAACAATACGAGATTGCGAGTCAAATCCCAAAAAGTTATGTCTAATAATTCATCCATTTTCTACAAATTTACACGGTTCATGTCACGTTGTCGAGATTGAAATAACAGGGGAATATGACTCAAACTGGTTCAAACTTCAGTGCTATTCTCTTAGTCCAATAGAGGTTGTAAAAAATCTGGAAACAATAGAAGGGCGACTTATAAGCGCATGGAACTGTATTTCAGACGAGTAATAAGTTAATATTGTTTTTTTGAAAGTTAAATTGGAGATTAGACATGATAAATTTTGAAGAACTCGAAAGAATTTGTGCGTTCTTGCCACTTAGGGATAACATTGAAGACGGAGAATTGCTTGCTATCCAAAGACACAGCCAGGCTTGCACTCTTGGGTTTGAAGTTAAGCTAGTTAAGAGAATAATGTTTCTTGAAAAAGAGGTTCTACGTCTGAAAAAGATGGTTTATGCGCAAAATCAAATCTCCATTGATCATAGCAACCTTAATGGAGGAGAGAGCGTAGAATGGATTGACGAAATCAATGCTAAATAAAATTATTCGCGGAGATTGCTTGGACATTATGCAGAATATAGCGTCCAATAGTATTGATGCTTTTGTTTAGCAGCTAGAATGGAAAAAAGAAACTTTATAGGAATTGAGAAAAACGAAGATTATTGCCTGATGGCAGAAAAGAGGCTCATACTTAATGAATACCAAAGTGTTGAAACTAAAAAAATGGATGCAGTGTAGTAGCATAGCCGGAGGATGCAGGGAAACCTTTCCAGTATTTAATAGGAATGGTATCTATCTGATTAGGAATCGGTCGTGGTTTGAAGTGGATGGCAAAGCCTATTTGTTCGACAAGAAAATCTTCCTTGATATACCTGGATTCTACAGGGCTTCAGAGTTAGACTATAGAAAAATAAATGCTATAAAAAGTATATTTGAAAATAAATTAGAATCAGTTGAACAAAGAAAGCTATATTGGTATATTGTGCAGGTAGAGAATTTTAGAAAGTATTTTAGACGAGGCAAGAAATATAAAGAGGAACTGAGAGTTGAAAACAAAAGCTAAAGATTTGAAAAAAGGGGTAACATATTATTTGAATGGAGCTTATCATAACATTTTTGTAGGGTCACTTTTTGGTTATCCTGTAAAATTTAAAGGTACCTGCAAAGCATCACTAGCTTGGGAAGGCGACAGAGGATTGGCTTATATAGTTACGCCAGAAGATAAAGAACTAGAAAATATATATATGCACCCTAATGATTTTTGTTTCAACTCTGATCCAAAACAGATTCTTTTGGAAGTTAGGATGAAATCATGAATTTAGAAAATATAATTCCAATAATAGCTTTCCTTTTAGGATATATGGTACATAGATTTATTTGTAATTTTGAAGAATATATGAGGAAAACCAATGAAGATAAGTGAACTAATTAACCGGCTTGAGTCTATAAATCGAACAAATGGTGATCTCGAAATTGGGATGCGAGATTATGAGTTTGACAAATTCATAGAAATAGAATCTGCTGCTGTTGTTGAGTCAAATAGAAATGATCCTGAGTGCTTGAACTCTCGCAAGGATGACGAATCGCTTGGTAGAAAATTTGTAAGGATTTGGTAGGAATAGAGAGTCAAAACAATCGACATCATCACTGCTTTGAGCAACATCAACGCAGACGGACTTCCCTTGTACCGACTTGGCAACTAGAAGATTAAAACTACTTGACACAAATTAAAAACTGTGAGACTATACACAAATGAGTTTTGTACCTCATTTATAAGTAATGATTTTATAGAAAACCCTGACTATTTTCATGGCCTGCTTATGGCGTACAAACTTGAAGATGGTCGGGGTTTTTTATTTTGTGAGCCTCGGGTCTGCCGGCTCCAAGGTACCGGTTTGCAAACCCTGCGTAGTCCGTCGCATCACTGTTTAGCATCAGACGCGACGGCTCCTCATTTTTTACAGTGGAGTCCGTTATGAATCCTTCAGCTATTTCCCATTCCGTTTCTGCGGCTATCAATGCCAATCCCATTTCCATGTCGAGCCGTGAGATCGCGGATCTTTGCGACAAGCGTCATACACACGTCATGGATGATTGCCGCAAGCTGGCCGAGTTTTACACCGAAACCTATTCAGCCGAAAAATCGGCTGAATATATTAGAGAATCTACATATACAGATTCTATAGGACGAACGCTGCCTTGCTTTGAATTGAGCAAGCAAGCGTCACTCGATCTTGTCACAGGCTACAGCCTTCCGCACCGTCACGCGGTGAATAAGCGATGGCAAGAGCTTGAAATCCAAGCGGCCCAACCACCCGTACCTAAACCCAACCCGACACGCGATCATCTTGACGCCTGCATCTTGCTACTACGCAGTGCAGCGGAGGATCTGAAGTTCTCTCCTTCATCAATCCTTGGTGGATACCAGCGCCTTGAGCAGCATCTTGGTATGCGAGGCTTGTTGCCGGGATATGCTGTGGATGCGCCAGTATCAGCCGTAGCCGGTTCGAGTGAGGTGACCAAGTCCGCGAGCGAGCTTCTAAAAGAGTTTGGCGTCAACTTGAGCGTCATTGCCTTTAACCAACTGCTGATGCAACACGGATTCCTTGACGAGCGGGAGCGTCCGTCGTCGAAGGGCAGCGTCAAGAAGTTTAAGGTATGCACCAATCTTGAGTATGGCAAGAATATCACCAGCCCAAACAATCCGCGCGAAACACAGCCACACTGGTACGCCAGCAAGTTTCCGAAGCTACTTGGATTGGTAGCGCCTGGCAAGTTCATGGTAAACGGTGCTGAAGAAGTGGCAAAAATCTGAAAATTTGTGAGGAAGAAAATGTCTAAAGAAAAATATATCAAGGACTACGAAAGAATTGTCCGGAGTTCAGTGCCTTGGATAGACACTGTTGATCTTACGGTTGCAGAGCATTTCTATTCAATGAATGAGCCGGTTAATTCTGTGGCAAGGAACACAGTTCTTTGTCTCTTGTCGTGCAGTTCTAATAGCATTTTGTCAAAGACGCCTGTTTGCGACGAGAAACTTGACGAAAATTTAATAAATGACTTTACATTATTTATGATCTCAAAAGCGAAATAAAAACATGAGCTTGGCATCAATTCAAATAATCAAGAACATTCTGCCACATGATAACGCCGACAATCTTGAGTTGGCAATCATTGGCGGCTGGCAGTCCATTGTTAAGAAAAATGAATTCAAACAAGGAGATATGGTATGTTACATAGAAATAGACGCTTGCCTGCCTGTTGATGAAAAATATGAATTTCTTCGCAAGTGTTGCTTCAAAAAGTCATATTTGCTGGGAGAAATTTTTCGTGTTCGCACGGTAAAATTGCGAGGAAAGATTAGTCAAGGGCTTATTCTCCCTTTGTCTGAACTCTACAAAGGGCTTAATGTTGGGGAAGATTTAACAGAAAAACTTGGAATCAAAAAATGGGAAGTCCCTATCAATGCAGATTTAGCCGGAATTGTGGAAGGGCCATTCCCGTCCTATGTTCCAAAGACGGATCAGATTCGAGTGCAGAATCTTGAACTCGATTTGCTGCCGAAAGTTCATTGGATCATTGACGAGAAGCTCAACGGCACAAGTTGCTCCGTCAGTTGTTTCAAGGGAAAGGTGCAAGTCTGCTCTCGAAATTGGGCCATAAAGCCAGGTGAAAATGTTTACTATCAAGCTACTAAGGATTTTCATGAGCGACTAATAAATAAGAGTCTTAACTCAGTAATCCAAGGGGAAATTGTTGGGCCAGGAATCCAGGGAAACCCGTATAACCTATCAAAGCCTAAATTTTACGCTTTTGACGTATGGGACATTGACAAGCAAAGATACTTATCTCATATTGACCGCCTTGAATTTCTGCTAATATTCCCAGAGATCAGTCGTGCCCCCTATGTTGGCGCTTGGAATTTTGTTGAGGAACCCTTTAATTTGGACGTGGCTCTAAACCAAGCTGATGGCAGAAGTCTTTTGATAGGAGAGAAAGGTAGATTTTCAGAAGTTCTTCGAGAGGGTGTGGTATATCGAACTTTCGATTATGTCGAAGGGAAAATTCAGTCTTTCAAAATCATAAGCAATCAGTATCTTTTGGAGAATGACCAATAATGGAAGTTGCAAAGTCTCATTCTAGGAAGCTGATCGGCGGCATGTGGATGGTACCAGAGGACTTGTTCACAAAGGCTTGCGAAGAAACTCTCTCGATGGGCTTGTCTTATCAAAACTTGATTAAACAAATGAATGCTCTGATTAAACAAAAGTCGATCCCTAATTCAATTACAATTTTCAAGAAAACCACTGATAATTGGAATCCGTCGTACAGTCTCACGACAGGGGATATGCTGGTTTCAGTAAAATTTGAAAATGTTGAAAATAAAGAATATATCATTTCCATTTCTGGGCGTAGCGGTACTATAATAGCAAAGAAATTTTCGGATTACAGCGATTTTTTTGATTCAGTCATTGACTTAATTTCTCAAGAATCGCTGTCGGCACTGTCAGTAAACGAAGTTTTTAACAAAAAATAAGAGGTCAGTATGTCGAAGATAGCAAATAATAGTATGTTGCAGGATAACTACAAGGAACTAGGAGCGGACTATTTTGAAGAGGCGCTGAGTGCTCTTCGTCCAGGATCGTTCATTTATGCGAAGGCGCTAGTGGATTTGATTGGTGTGGCAAAACTTTCTCTTGAGAATTTTGGACGAGATAGCAAGAGCAAAAACTTGTCCAGAACGAAGAACGCCTTGAAGTGTTTTCAGGAGATACAGCACGCTTCTGAGATTGCTAACTCGCATTTTTCAGACATCATAAAAGCGGAAAAAATGTTAAATAAAATTAAACGGAAAGAACAGAAGATTTCGTGATGAAAATACAGAGCTTCTTCAATGCAAAAAATCATCAGATAACTGAAGTTAAGCAAGTAAGATACTCTGAAATTCAATGCTTTGAAGAAATTGCGAAGAAAGAGGATTTAACATTTTGTAACAAAACTATATATTTTGCTGCATTCCATAAATGTGAGATCGTTGGATTCACTGGCATCATAGTATATAGCAACAAAGTGGTATTTAAGAACCATTTTGTCTTACCTCAATTTAGACATAATGGATTTTTTAATGCTATGTTCAATTTTAGTGTTGCTTATGCGCTAAGTTTGGACAGACACCTTGTTGAAGCTACATGCACTTCACAAACAATAGACTATTACCTTTCAAAAGGTGCGAAAGTCATTAAAAAATTCAAAACATTCACTAAAGTACATCTGGAGATTGGAGATGGATCACATTTGGGAGGAAAAAAACAATAAAGATCAAAAATGCTTGAAATGCCTTGCTGTTCGATCAAGAGCTAATAATGGGCATCAATATGTTAGATCAAATAGGTTCTTTCACGAATTTTACTTCTTGAAAGATAATGAAGTTTTTAAGTGTGAAAAGGTTATTGACCATGTTGAATCTTAATAATGTAGAGAATTCAGAATGCTTGAGACATTTGGTTAACGACATTATAATCGGAAGAGTTGATCGTAAAAGTTTTGCATTGGCAGATACTTCTCAATCTTTTCTATTCAATTTAGATAAAGAATTGATTGGAATGGGATGGGCGCATAATGGCGAAGGATGGATTCCACCAGAAGAATATCGTAAAGAAATTTTTAATGGAATGCGAAGGAGAACGCTACTCAACAGAGATGCAGCAGTTCTTATCTCAATGTTAATAGCGTAGGTATTTGCAAATATATGGCAGTTATTGTATAATTGCCATATAGAAATTTAGGAGCTAGAATAGAATGCAAGAAAAAATCCCTCATTCAGTAAGAGCGGAACAGTCGTTTCTCGGAAGTCTTATGCTTAACAATAGTGCATGGGAGTTGATAATTGGAAAGATCAGGGAAGAAGATTTTTACATAGAAAAGCACAGAATTATTTTTAATCACATTGCAAAACTTGCAAACTCAAATAATCCATTAGATGTAGTAACAGTAGCAGAGCTACTTGAGAGAACCGGGTATCTTGAAGAAGCGGGTGGATTCCAGTATGTTGGACAACTTGTTCAAGACACACCGACAGCAGAAAATATCGAACACTATGCTGCGATTATAAAAGACACTCATGTTTTGCGTAAGGTTATCAGCGCCGGATCAAGGATTTCTCAATGCGGTTATGAGACAAATGGGATTTCGTCAGAAGAGACGCTTGGAGAAGTAGAGCAGATTGTCTTGGATATTAGGGATGCGGCAAAAAGAGTAGATTCCGTATCTTCGATTGGTGACATCATGTCGAGCGTTATTACTCGTGTTGAGGAACTTCACCAGAATCCCAGCCCCCTTACAGGAATCCCTACCGGATTCGATGAAATTGACAGAATCACTTCAGGACTCCAAAATTCTGATTTAATTATCGTAGCTGCTAGACCAGCAATGGGCAAAACCTCATTGGCCATCAACATTGCAGAGTCCGTAGCAATGTCCACGGCTAGACCAGTCATGGTATTCAGCATGGAAATGTCCAGGGAGCAACTAGGCTACCGTATGATCTCGTCAATAGGCCGTCTTGACCAGGGAAAACTAAGGGCTGCCAAGTTAGTAGGGGACGAATGGCAAAGGCTTGGCGAGGCTGCTACACGCCTTAAAGCCTGCAAGTTATATATTGACGACAGGCCAGTCATTAGTCCGGCTGAAATTCGTGCTACTGCAAAAAGAATCAAACGTGAAAACGGTGATTTAGCCTTGATTGTCGTAGATTATCTGCAACTCATGAGTGACAATGTAGGAAGTGAGAATGAAGTCACCAAATTGACAAATATTTCCAGAGGATTGAAAGCAATCGCCAAGGAAATGAATGTGCCTGTTATAGCACTTTCTCAACTAAGTCGGAAACCGGATGATCGGCAAAATCACAGACCCATGATGTCAGATTTAAGAGGATCAGGGAGCATTGAGCAAGATGCCGACATCATCATGTTTATTTATAGAGACGAAGTTTACAGTCCCAACTCTCCAGACAAGGGGTTGGCCGAAATTATTCTTGGGAAACATAGAAATGGAGAGAACGGTACGGTAAAATTAGTTTTTCTTGGACAATATACAAAATTTGAGAATTTTTATGGGCAAGTCCGTTAATCGGCATCACCGCGAAAGACTCAAAATGAAGCGCAGATTTTATTGGTCGGCTGATCTGTGGCAGAACCAAAAAAGACTATCCATAGTAACTAGAACACCCAAGCCATGCTCATGCCTTATGTGCGGCAACAGTCGTAAACATTCAGGTCAAACACTTCAAGAAATCAGGAATCAGGATAATTTTCATGAATTTAGTAGCTGAAAACATAGAATCCTTAATCATTATGGCACTCGATGCCACTTGCGACAATTCAGGCATTACTCGATGCACTAGACGAGATAAGAAAAATCACATGGTCATGGACACTTTGGATCAAGGGTCTATATTGCCCATAAAGCCAATCTATCCTGAATCATCCTTCACAGTGGACATGACAGGAGACAGAGTCTACACAATGGATCACAAAGAGCTGTTGCAGCCGATTTATACCATTCTAGGAGAAAAGACTGAAGTTATGATGCTGTACGAAGGCGGGCTAAAGTGGTCAGGATATAAAAGAATGAAACAGGTGCCTAAACGTATGTATGCTATGGGCAGAGTAGAGCATTGGTACGAGATTCATTTTAGAACAGTGAAGTTTAGTGGGAAAAATACCTATTCAAAGCGAGTAGTTCCTCTTGATACGAATGGTTTGCCAGTAAGGGCTAAATTTCAGGATATGGAGCTTGGGGATTATTTTGACTTTGAGAATATGGTTCTAGCTTGTTCTGTCATTGAAGACGCAAAGCGAGCAAATTCAATGCTGGCAACTGTAAGTGATGCGAAAGAGATCAAATTTCCAGTTGGTCTTGACGCTTATCAAGAAGTCTTTGCGCTTAGAAATGGGCCATTGCTTCCAGGAGGTCGGAGAAAGTCGATAATCCACTGGGTTTCTAAGCATATCCGAAAGAATGCGTCAGGAAAAGAATCTGAAGTAAAAGAACATCAAAGAGGAATCAGTGAATTTGACTTTGACGGTATTAAACTAAAACTGGAACCTAATGAGCGATTGCATATCCTTTAAGCTATTGCCTATTGAAGTGAAAGCCATTCGAGTTAACAGCAAAAAAATGTCAATGGAAACCTTTAGTCAACTCCGTATCGACGATTATTCAAATGTTGACGAGAATATTGTAATAGGGTGGGTTAACGACAATGGGCAAACTGTTATTTTATGGGTTGATGAGTATCTTCGTAAACGTCATATTGGAATAAGAAGGCTCGACGGCGAGGTTGTTGATATTAGAGCACAAAAAGAATATGTTAATTACATAAGGAATAGGTTTGAGCATTTATTCGTTGGTACATAAAATAGTAAGAAAGCTATCGGCATGGGCATGGCAAAAAGAAGTTTGTGCTGTAGCAGGAATGGTTAAGCTACAAGAGATGCACATGACTGAAAACTTGATGGAGATGGAAATCAAGGGAAGACCTGAACTTATGCAGTGGATCGCTCAGTGTTTTGCAGGAATAATTGCCGAGTCAGAAAACTATACCGAAATGAAATTTGAGATGATAGCAAAAGGATCAAAATATGAGTGGATTACCGTCTTGGTACAAAAAGGAAACGGGAAAACGCCTCACCAACTGCGAAAAGAAGCTGAAATCAAACTCCGAGAACTCCAAGGAAGATTCGATGCTAATTGAAGAACCCAGCGAGAAAGTCAAACGACTTCAGTATGAGCTTGCCATTGCTATTGCAGATTGTCATGAGGGAAAAGCCGACCCAAGGTTCCCATTTCCAGTAGAAATTTGGAACCCGCCTTATCCATTTCCAGACCCACATATATCGAAATACTTTATAACTTCTTAATTTTAATGGATAATTTAATAATGAAAGACTGCATTCGTTGTGGCAATGGCCCTATTTGGACACCATCTGACGATCAGGATTGGGATAATATTCCAGAAAACTTTGAAGTAGGTGACGTTGAATATCCTGACCTATGTGAATATTGTGGGAAACAAGCAAGTCAGTCTATTAGTGAAGGTGTTTTCCAAAATATATTTTTGGTATGAGAAATGAAATGGAATCTGATAGATTAGTAGCTCTTTTGTTTGAAAGTGAAAAACTGGCCCGCGCAGCAGCTAAATGTATTCCATCCCACGTAAAGATATGGGAAGTTTTAGATAAAAATGGCAATATACAAAGGCACTTTGGAGTTTATCAAAGTGATTTAGCAATAGTATTGCACTATATATCAGGAGAAGGTTTTATGCAATATGAGGCTATACCCGCAAGTTCAGAAAAGCATTGCGTTATAAAGTTTATGACAACTTAGCCACTTTAGGGCGGAGATAGGTCTAAAATCATGAAAGAATATAGCTTACAGGAGCTACATAATATGGTGAATAATGCCATGCACGCAGCGGAGATTGCTCGCGCTTCCGCGTCGCGTATGGTTCATGTGGTTGATATTGCCTCTACTGCGAAAGAACAGGCTTATACGGCGTATAGTAAGGCGGAGCATGGCCTTCAAGAAGCGATTAAATCTGAGTTGATGGCCAGAGAGATTGCTAAAAATGCGGAGGATGTTGCTAAGTTCGCGTATGAGATGTATCAATTAGAGTTAGACATGAATGCACATGATTGAAAGCTGCTAAATAGTATCATCTTCAGATTGTTCTACAATCCATTTATGATGCTTAGAAAGTTGAGCTGCTGTCATTTTAGACAATAAATACTCATAAATAACTTCCATAGTTTCAACATCATCTGGCTCAAGGCATTCTGTGAAAATATAGTAAGCCTTCTGGGAGACAATTTCGATATTCATTAAAATTCAACCGTTTCAAAAAAAACATTCTAACATACAGCAACTTTGATGTAAAGTTAAGGCATCAAATCTAATCTAGCCAACTGCTTAATAAAAATAAATTGCATTTTTTATATGCTTATGGCATAATTAAAAACAGAAAGAATAAAAGGAGAATCAAGCTGAAAAAAGAAAATAAATTAAACTGCATTCCCAGAATTTTCACGTTTGCTTTATTGATGCCACGGGTTGAATTTACTAAAAAATGGTATGAGTTTCGTGGAAATCCGTATAAAATATCATTATATTTCAATGCCGAAGAGAGTCATGTAAATATTTGGGCAAAACATTTAGGGCTTTATACAAATGAATATGAATGAAGGCTTTCTTACTCAACAAAGAGAGTTGTGTTTTTCAATTTTGAAGTTAATAACGGATTCTTTTAATAAGGAATTTTGTGTATTAAATAGCGAACCAAGCAAAGAAGAACTAGAAGATGTTAAAAATTTGTTGATCGCAAGGCTTTGTAACGATGCCCCAGATATAGTTGTTTATGATCTTTGTAAACGAGTTCGATGTTATAAGGAAAACAAAAAATCATGAGTATTAGATGTAACAATTTCTTAGTAAAAAATATTAAACAATTCAAAATTTTTGCTGAAAGAAATGATTTGCGTATTATTGAAAATAATAATACAAATTTTATTTCTATTAGGCCAGCGGATAACTTAGACAACTGGCCAACGTCAGTGGTTCGCAATATCTATGTTAAAGTTGAAATTTTTCTGTCAGGCGTAGATGACATAAAAGCTGGATTTAGTATTAAGGACGACGAAATGGATTCCCTTAATCATAACAACCAGGAATGGATCAAGTGGAGGTTAAGAGAATCTGGTGTTACTGTTGATGATGCAAGCTCAATATATATTTCTGAAGTTGATTCCGGGTATAGTGATTATGAAGATATAAATTTAGCTGATGGGATTTCTGCACATATTGTTCCAGGACACGTTTGTATTGTTATAGGAGAAGATTATTCATTGGCAGTATCTAGTTGTGGAGAATGTGCGATACAACTAAGTGATATTTATATTTTAGCAAGGAAGTCTTGGCCAGGATATAATATTACAAGGGCAGAACTGTGACTTCTATTGAAGATTTTAAGAACAAGTGTTCGATGGTAAAGCTATATGGAAAAGGAATAGTGCGAGTTACTCCAGAGATAGTTAAAAAGTCTGGAATACCGATTGGTCACACCACCCCGGCCTAAAGGCCGGAGCTTGAGGCTACGAAGCCAAGAGCTTGTGTGACCAGCCTAAGTCTCATGGGAGGCTACGTTACACGAAGGTCATTAAGACTCACCTTGGAATGCTTCCTCAGTTCCAAGCTCTGAAAGGTCAGGATCATGCAAGAGTAAGGTAAAACTCTGAAGGTTTTGACCGCCGTTGATAGCAACGGTAGCCGTCGTGTGACATTGGCGAGGGGAGCCACACCGAAAGGTGTGCGTCACTAGGCCCTTACAGGCTGACAGCCGGGAAAGACCGGCACCTAATTTTATTGTTCGTTTGTCCCCGCCCTAAAGGGACGGGGTTTCAGGAGTTTTTCGATGATTGGATAATTCCAACTATTGACCAGTTAAGTTCATTAGTAGATAGAAAATATCCTATATTTGCAGAAAGACTTATAGATGGGCAACAGGCAGTATTCTGGTCTAGCAACAATCATTTAACTCAATATAACCATAATTGGTACGTTAATTTTTATAGCGGAATAATAGACTCAGATTTAAGAACAAAAAAACTTTTTGTACGTTTAGTTAGGGGAGGGTGAATAGGTTGAAAATTAAATAAGAGGTTGCACTAAACTTGATTTTGCGTTAGAATGTTGTTTTAGAAATAGGAATTAGAAATGTATTCAGAAAATTCAGACGGCAATATCATAGACGATTTTAATGGAATAATTTGGTCGAAAGATGTTCATTATCATCTTTCTTATGCTACAGCAATTTGCTTACAAACTGACGATTGGCGCTTGCCAACAATAAAAGAACTGATGCTAATTTTGAATCATGGAAGAAATACTCCTTCATCAGATTTTCCTAATTTGCCTCCAATAAGGTTATGGTCATCAACCATATCATCTCATGCTAAAAACGAAGCATGGTACGTTAATTTTGGTATTGGAGAAGTAGCGTGTGATTATCTCAGCGCAAAACTTTCAGTTATATTAGTGAGAGACAATTATGTCCCATTCTGATGGAAAAGTTACTGAGATTTTGTTTAGCAGGGCATGGCAGTACGAAAGAACGAATGGGACTCGTGGAATCTATATTGGCAACTTTGGCGTTGACGTGAACACAGCCAGACTTTTCCTTGAAAACGAAATGGGATGGCCATTGAAGTCGATTGATTCAGCTTCCAAAAGCAATCATGCTAACTAAATTTGTATTTGACGGCAAAGAGAAAAGATATATAGTTTTTCGAGGAGAAGAGCAATGTGGGTATTTGAAGAAAATTGATGAGGAATGGGTGCTTTATGATGATGCTTGCTACATGTACTCAGAACAAGAGCAAGTAGAACTGATTTCGTGGTATAAGGAAATTCTCAAAAAAACTATGGAACTGAATAGAAACTATGTCTGAGTTTGGAACTCTAAAAGCAGGAGAACCGCATCCTTCAGCTTTTATGGCAAAGAAGAGAATAATGTCACTGCCATTTGTTGAACTCATGCTTTGGCAAGAGTCCTTCTCATCCTGCGCCATAGAAGGGGACAGGCTAGGGGAAATATGCGGAGAAACTCTTCACAGGCTGCTAGAAGGGCTTCCAGTGTCGGATCGGTACTTGTTGGGATTGGCTTGGGTCATGTTCTTCGAGGGAAGCTAAAATACTGCTTTTTCCTGTTGACATTGCCAGGAAAGAAATGTAGAATCAAAACTGTATTTTTTTCCTTACGTTTCTACCAGGAAAGAGCATGAGTAACTATATTATGCAAGTTGATTTTTTTGGCAATAAAGTCAGATGCGAGACAGAAGGGCTACTGGTAAGTCTTAACGATCTTTTAATTGCAGGGAATTCGTGGAGGGTTCAAAATAATCTTCCTTGTAAAAATTTATTTGACATAATTAGCACTAAGTCGTTTTTTGAATTTAAGGAAGCTGTAAAAAAATCTGAAGGAAAAACAGATGCGGAAATTTTGAAAGCAATCAAAGGAAGAAACGGCAGGACAATGGCTCATATTTTTCTAGCCATCTATGTTGCTGAACAAATGTCTCCCGATTTTCATGTCCAAGTGATAAAAACTTTTGTAAAAGGCAAGCTCCTGGAATTCCGCGACTACGGAGGGGCTGAATTTAAGGTGATGAACGTGGTCATTGACCAATATATCCTGAGTGGCCAAGGAGAGAAAGAGGATTATATCAAGGCGGCCAGAGCCTTGAGAACAAGGATATTAGGTAAGGACGCTGTTTCTGGTGATTGGGACAAGGCTACCATTGAACAAACTCATCAGAGGTACGACATGGAGCATAGAATAACGGATTTCATTAGGATGGGGTTTGTGAAGGATATTAACCATCTAGTCGCGGTGATTGCAAAGCTATGAAAGATAAAGAATTTCTCATTTGGATTCATGAAAGACTTGAGCATGTTCATGATGAAAGCCCCCTGTACGACTACATGCACAAGTTACGTCAGATCATTAGTGTCATTCCGCCGGATCAAGAATCCAATGGGTTTGCAGGAAATGATATTGGCTATATTAAAAACAAAATAACCAATTCGGAACGGTGGGATTTTATTAACCAGTCTCACTACTTTTGTATTCGTGACTGGGACAGCCTAGAAGCTCCGTACAAGGTTTACTTGCAGCATGAAGGAATGTCTGTCAATCAAGCATTTCAAGCGTCAGGAAGGACGCTTAAAGAGGCTGTAGATAAGGCAATTCTTAGGCTAAGAACACTTTAGATTTACGTCACATCAATTTACAAAATAATGTACCTAGCGTAGAATACGTTTATTGATTGGCAGAAACAGAATATAGGAAAACTCATGAAAGCTACACAGGAACAAGAAAGAACAGTAGAGCTATTTTCTACTGAGAAAAGTATTAAGGTCAACGCTTATGCAGGAACAGGAAAAACAACTACACTAAGAATGCTTGGCAGGTCAACCAATAGAATGGGGATGTATCTTGCGTTCAACAAGTCTATTGCAACAGAGGCGCAAGGTACATTCACTGGGAATGTAAGCTGTAGAACTATGCACAGCCTGGCTTTCAGAGCAATGATTTCTGAGATTGATAATGCTGTAAAAATGACATCCGCTATACCGTCGCCACACATGATTGTTAGTCTGCTTGGATTGAAGAGCGTTAAACTTCCTGACCATATCCTTCGTGACAGACATATTGGATTTCTTATTAGCGAGACAATCAGGCGATTTCTGCATAGTTCTCACTGTGAACCAATGCCTAACCACATGCCAACGTATGGCGTTCTCGATTCACTAGGAGATGCTGACATTGAAGTTGTGAGGAAACATGTTCATGAAAATGCGGTAAATTTGTGGAACATGATGAAGGACGTGAAATCAGATGTTCCTCTTGGACATGACGGTTACCTGAAGATGTGGGAGATAACAAAACCCACAATAAGGTCAGAGTTTATTATGTTAGATGAAGCTCAGGACGCCAATCCTGTCATGCTGAGTGTCATGATGAATCAGACTGGACAAATTGTACTTGTTGGTGATCGCTACCAGCAAATTTATAGTTGGAGAGGCGCGATCAATGCAATGGAGAATATTAACACTGCGAATACATCGAATCTAACGGAGTCATTTCGCTTTGGAAAAGATATAGCTGAAACAGCCACAAGCATTCTCAGGATGATGGGAGAATATAAGCCACTAATCGGAAGTGGTCGCGGAGAAATAGAAAGAAAACAAAAAGCTATTATTTGCAGGACTAATGCAGAGGTAATAAACAGGTTCATTTTGTGTCTTTCTGCTAACAAAAAAACGAATATTGTTGGGGGAACCGATGGAATCATGCGGTTACTTGATGGAATTGAACGTCTGCAAAAGGGAATACCCTCTGACTTGCCTGAGTTTTTTGGATTTGCTGACTGGTTTGAAGTCGTTGATTTTTCAAAAAGCCCAGAGGGTGATAGCTTAAAAACTATAGTAAGCATTGTTCAAAATCGAAGTATAAATGAGTTAAAGTCTTTTCTTTTGCGAAACTGCAAGGATGAACGCGAAGCTGATTGCATTATCTCGACTGCTCATAAGTCGAAGGGCAGAGAGTGGCATACTGTAGAGGTTGACGATGCGTTGATCCCTGAAGTTGCGCAAGGCAAAGGCATAGAGTCAGTTAACAAAGAGGCACTACGTCTGCTGTACGTTTCTGCAACACGCGCAATCAATGACCTTCAGTTGAGTCAGGTTGCACGTCTAAGGCTTAGGAACTTAACTAATCTGAGCGAGGAGAGGAAAAATGATAACTGATTATGACCTTTGTCTTCTCAGACATACGCTTGGCGTTGGAAAGCATATCCCGAAGGCGCATTGGGGATTTAGGAATCATTATTTAGCTGAGAAAGGCGACAAAGATATGACTAGGCTGGAATCACTTAACCTTGTTCGGCGTATTCCGCAGTGCAGCTTCACGGACTTTGAGATTTTCACAGCAACAGAAGATGGGTGTAATGCAATAGAATTAAGTAAGGCTGCAAAGCGTCGTGCGCTTAAAGGTGAATCTTGTGAATAATCAAAAAGATATTAAAAGCTGGAAAGAAATGATAGATAAGGAATTAAAACTGAATGAAGAATCTTGGGATGATGTCGAATCTTGCACTCTCACAGAGGAAGAATTGAACATAAAGTTTGATACCGGATATGGAGGTATTAGAGGGAAGCCTTTTACCTTGTGGACTAAGAACAGCGTTTATTTCCCACTCTGCTATGACGGTGCGGAATTTGTCGGTAGAGTCTCAAGAAATCCAGACGGAAAACCTACAGGTCATCATGGTGGCGGTTGACTTTTATGGCAATAAGTGTATAATAGGTTCAGAAAGTAGAAATTAGCAATAGGAATTTTATGAAAATCAAAACATTATTTGTTCTCATGTCCATGTCCATCAGCATTCCTTCTTTAGCAGAAGATATTGTTGGACGAGCTTCCGTTATTGACGGAGACACTCTTGAAATACGAGGCACTCGCATTCGTATGGCAGGCATTGATGCTCCTGAAACTTCTCAAACTTGCGGATTAAATGGCAAAAAGTATCGTTGTGGCCAACAAGCAGCAATGGCGCTACACGATAAGATTGGAACACGCAATGTAAAATGCGTAACTTCAGGAATGGACAGATATGGTCGCACTATTGCAGGATGCTATGTTGACAAAGAAAATCTAAGTGAATGGATGGTTATACAGGGTTTTGCTCAAGCCTATCGAGGAAGATATTCTAAAGGTTATGAGCCATTAGAAGCTGAAGCTCACGCGAATAGAAAAGGATTTTGGCAGGGGGAATTTATGAATCCAGGTGATTACCGGCATGGTAAAGTTGGAAGCAAAGAATTCAAATATCAGCCTAAAGATGGAGAATGCGTCACTGGGCCTCGTGGTGGAAAATATCAAATGATTGATGGGAAGAAAAAATATGGATGCTAGTAGAAACCTACATGACATTGCTACTGAGCTATGGGCTGTTGCTCAAGGCAAAGGATCAATCGAGGAGACAACTGAGATCATGTCCGACATAATTGATAAAGAATTTATCAAACAGAAAAAATACGGTGCAAAGGTGTTTTTAGTTCATGAATTCAACATGAACAAAGAAATATTTATTTATTCGGGGATTTTTTCAAAAGAAGATGATGTAAAGGAATTTGTTTTAGAGCGAAAGAAAGACCCTGGAACATTATGTAATGTTGGGTATGAACAGGTGGAGATGGAACGTGCCATTGAACTAATCATTGCTTCAAGACTAAGCCTAACGATTCATCAAATTAGAAAGTTGATAGGTAGTTAAATGGGATTAAGTTGTAAATGCGAAGATTTTGATCCAGAACCGGGAGAAATAGTCTGGGAATTTCCTAGAGAATATTCAGCGTATCCAAGGAAAAGACCAGCAAAATGTTGTAGTTGTGAAGAAAAAATTATTCAGGGATCAATTTGCGGGGAAATAAAACGATTCAAAATACCGGATAATGATGTCGAAATTCGTATATACCATGAAGATGGAGAAATTCCTAGAGCATCAAGGTGGATGTGCGAAACATGCACTGACTTGGCTTTTTCATTTGAAGACCTTGGGTATTGCATTCAGCCTTGGGAAAATCAAAGAGAACTGGTAAAAGAATATGCTGACGAACATTCAAAGAATTAGAAATCTGACAACAGGAATCTTACATACTGAATTTAGCCATGTTGTCGAAGACGTTGAATTTCTTTTGGGAGAAAATGGACTCATGACGCATCAGTTTCCAGGATTACTGGTAACACTTAACCCGTTTCTGCATGGAATATCAAGCGACGAAAGGTTTTGGAATGGAATTTTAGACTTATATCATGTCGGAGAAATTGAAGTAAAACCCCTTAATTATGTAGAAAAGCTGGCTTTTTGGATCAAATACTCGGAATCTCTTGATGATAAAGAGGAAAAACTATGAATTATGAAGAATTAAAGAAAGAAATCATGGTGTTAATGAATAAATACTATGAGAATAGTGTACCTTTAGTGGACATTCGCGCAGCATTGCGTTCAGTTGATCTAATTATGGAACAATATGGTGCTTTTGAGGCGGTTCAAATGATTAAAAAGGTGAACCAGCATGATTAAAGCAAGGCAGAGCGGAAGGAAAAACGACAGGCTGTGGCTTTTGAAAAATATCGAAACTGAATTTCAATATCTCGAAAAAATCAGGCTTCAATATAATTCTGATACAAATATACCTGCTGATGTTAAGGCTGAAAAGTTTGACGCAATGGAAAAACGAATATCGTATCTCAAGAAAATAAAAGCTGAACTGATTGCTTGTGATGCGAAAAAATAATGATCTCGGCTAAAAATTATGCTGCTAATGCTGAAAGAGATTTAGTAGAATTTCTAACTAAATATAAAAATCATCCTGGAATGACCGCATCTACATTGAATAATGTGATTACAGCTATTGAGTATATTCGTGGGGGGATTCACTTTGCAGCACCAGATGGTGGAAAGATTATGGACGACAACCTTAAAGGGTTGGTTGGCCTGCCAGCAAGATTGCCGTTTCCCACTATCACTTTGGAGTATTTTGATCCAAGCGACAAAACTGCAAACTTGGTTATTGCAAAAGAACTAAGTCACGAAGCTGCCGATGTGTATATGCACCCTGACATGAATAAGTATGAAAGCTATATTCTTGTTTTTAATGCAACAAAGTATTTGGAAAAGTGGTATCTAAATCCTCTATGCCTATTCCTTCCTTCACAATGGGACATAATGAAGAACGAAGGATTTGACGATACTCCTATTAGTGGGTCAGAGGCGTTTGTTGCATTCACAACTGTCCTGCTGGATTGGTTTTATGACAAAGCGAATGAAAAGTATATTGAATCAATGGAGGCTGACTTATCTTATTCCGTAAAAGTCTTGATGGAAGTTCTGGAAGCATTATCATGTTCTAATGTTTCCACTGAAATCATAAACGAACATGAATGCAAGAAGAACGCTAAAAGGGTTTTGCAGGGAAAGCTACCAATCTATGAAACGCGAATCTTGTCAGTTAACACAAGCAAGAAAAAAGGAGTCTCATCCGGCTTTATGACTGGCAGAACTTCGCCAAGAGAACATTTGAGAAGGGGACATATCAGGAGACTTGAAAGCAAGAATGTCTGGGTACAGAGTTGTGTTGTTGGCAATGTTGGCAAAGGAAAGATTGAGAAAACCTATGAATTGCATTGACATCAGTTCTGCAATGTGTGACAATACGACTTGAGATTTACACCTCAAAGTAAGTAATAATTTTTGAATAAAACCCGGTATCTTCTCTTGGCCTGCTTACGGCGTGTAAACTTGAGAGGGTATCGGGTTTTTCTTTGGAGCATTCAGTTGAATGAAATAATCAAAATTGATTTGACTACCATTGCGGGCGAATCTGTGCAAACCTGCAATGCTCGTAACTTACACAAATTTCTGGAGGTTAGACAAGATTTCTCTGAATGGACAAAAGCTCAGATTGGACGCGCCAGATTGGTTGAAAATCGGGACTATATTGCCGTCCCCCAAAAAGGGGACGCTATAATCAATGACTTACGAGGACTACGGCCAGGACTTGATTACACAATCAACTATCACTTAACCATCGAAGCAGCCAAGCACGTTGCCATGATGAGTGGGACTGACAAGGGCTACGAAGTGCGCGAGTATTTCCTTGAGTGCGAACGCATCGCCAAAGAGTCGCATCAGCAACTTCCAAAAGACTATCTTTCAGCACTTAAAACTCTGGTTGGTGCTACTGAAGCAAAGATTGCTCTCGAAGCTGAAACCAAAGCTCAAAAAGCCAAACTTGAAATTGATACTCCGAAAGCTGAGTTTACTCCGTTGTGGCCGCTTGCTTTTCTTGGTTTAGTTGGAGTATTCGCATGAATGAGATTGTATCTCTCATAGAAGGCCAGGCCGTGACTACCACTTTGGCAGTTGCCGAAGGGACAGAGATTGAACACGCCAGCGTCATCAAACTGGTGCGAACCTATCTCACTGATTTAGAAGAGTTTGGAAGGGTTAGATTTGAAACGCGACCCTTTGAAACCGCAGGGGGAACCCAACATCGTGAGATTGCAATTCTTAATGAAGACCAATCCATATTGACTATAACATATATGCGAAATTCTGAAATTGTTAGAAATTTCAAAAAGCGGCTGGTAAAGGAATTTCGCAATCTTAGAAACGAGTCCGCTTTCAAAATTCCTAAAACTTACGCAGAAGCCTTAATGCTTGCAGCAACACAGGCAGGTGAAATCGAAGAACAGGCAGCAAGAATCGTAGCTCAGAAAGCTAAGTTAGAGATCGACACTCCCAAAGCTGAACTAATCCCATTGTGGCAGTTTGCTTTTCTTGGTTTAGTTGGAGTATTCGCATGAATGAATTTTCAAGCACAATTACCATGACCAGTCTTGAGCTGGTTGAACTTATCAACAGCCAGCGAGTTTCAGGTCAACCCGAACTCCGTCACGACAACTTTATGGCGAAGGTGCCCAAAGTCCTGGGTAGTGCCGCTCCTAAATTTTTAGGAACGGTACAAAGGCCACAGCCTATCAGGGGAATTAGGGAATACCCTTGCTATCGTTTCCCCAAGCGCGAGGCTTGCCTGATGGCTATGAGCTACAGCTATGAGCTCCAAACCAAGGTCTTTGACCACATGACCAAGCTGGAAGATCAAATAGCCAACGAAGCAAAGCCAACTTTCGATCCCAACAGCTTATCTCGCCTAGACATAGCCAGGATGCTTTTTGAAGCGGAGACCGAAAAGCTAAAGCTGGCAGAAGAAAAGAAAGCCCTAGAAGCAGAAACATCATCCCAAAAAGATAAGTCCACTCCGTGGCGGTTGTTTTTCTCGTCTGAGTTAGTTGGAGAATTCGCATGAACGAGGTTGTATCTCTCATAGACGGTCAGGCTGTCACTACTTCGCTGGCCATTTCAGAAGGCACTGAAGTAGAACACAAGGCAGTAATCCAGCTTGTTCGCACATATATTGAGGATTTACAAGAGTTTGGCTTGGTCACATTTGAAATGCGACCAAGATTGGCAGGAACACATGGTGGTGGAGACGTTGAATACGCCATTCTCAATGAAGATCAGTCAACGCTAGTCATCACTTTCATGAGAAACACTCAGATTGTTAGGAATTTCAAAAAGCGGCTGGTAAAGGAGTTTCGTCGGTTGAGAGACAATCAACCAAAACTACCATCTACCTATCTTGAAGCACTACAAGCATTAGTTCAGGCTGAGATAGCAAAGGATGCCATTGAACAAGAAAAGAAAGCCCTAGAAGCAGAAACCGCAGCCCAAAAAGCCAAGTTGGAGATCGACACTCCGAAAGCTGAGGCACTAGATCGTTTATCTTCCGGGGAAGGATCGCTGTGCTTCACAAATGGAGCCAAGGCATTGAAGATGCGACCTATGGAACTAATCAAAAGACTGTCAGAGAAGGCTTGGATATTCAAACGTCCTGGTGGTAAAATTTGGATTGGCTATCAGGACAAAATCAATGCAGGCTATCTGGAACACAAGATCACCAAGGTCGAACGGCCTGATGGTTCAGTAAAAGTCGTTGAGCAATGTCTCATCACTCCGAAGGGCATGGCTAAACTTGCATCAATTTTTAATTGTCAGCTCGAAGAGGGTGTAGTATGAAATATTCTGATTACCGTAACAAGATTCAGAAGGGAGATGTTTTAGCATGGTCACACAAGGGTTTACACAGTTGGTACGACTTCAAGGTGCAAGTTGTTAGGGCTGTGACTCGCAGTGAATATTCTCATGTTGGTTTTGCATGGCCGATTGCTGGCAGAGTGTTCATCCTTGAAGCTGTCATGCCAAAGATCAGGATTTATCCGTTGTCCAAAGAACTTCCTTTCTATCATGTTCCGCTTGGTGGGGACTGGTGGACGGACGAGATAGAAGAGACGGCACTAGGATTGATTGGTGACTGTTATTCACAAACAGATGCTATTAAAGCCTTCCTGGGCATGTCCAGTGTTGGAGCGAACAATGTCTGGCAGTGTGCTGAATATGTTGCTTATCTATTGATAAAAGGTGGCTTGATTTTGAACTCTGACCTCAACTATCCTGATCCGTCGAATGTAGTAGAAGCGTTACAGCAAACCGGAAGGCCGATTTACTTGATTCAAAAAGAAATTTAGGAATTTTTATGACATTTATACCAACAAAATACACAACGAATGTCACTTCAGGATTGCCTTATGCTTTTCCTGTTTGTGAGCCATGTATTTTGGAAACACATCTTACGCTTACAGGGTGTAGAGTTAATAGAAGCATAACCATAACATTTACACAAGCACTTGGAACAGACCCGGATGGCGGTCAGTCAATGCACGAATTCATAACACTTTCAGGAGATATTCCAAGCCTTTCTTCTAACATCAAGGTAGCACCTTCAGCAGGAAATGGAGAAGTATGGAATATTTTGAATTTTACGATAAATCCTATAGAGTTCATCATGACTTCTGTTCTTAACTATACTGAAATATGGATAAAGTGGACTGAAGACAGGGACTATATAGCGCAATGTACTATTGATTATTCTGATCCTGTAGATCATTATTTCCCTGCTGGCCCTTGTAATCTTCAAACAATAATGGGATGGACTGGATGCTTAACAGAGAATGTATTTGCAGGGGAGATTATAGAGGTATTATACCCTAATCCATACCAGGGCAATTTCTTAGAGATTAGAATTCGATATACTCCTATATTTGGGGGAAAGCAAATAGGAGAATTTTCAGGCTGTGGAGGCGCTGTAGAAGTGCAATTTTCCAATTCTTCAGTACCAACAGTAATTGGTGGGTCTTCACTAAACCTGGCAGAGCCAGGAGTCGTCTTATTTACTTGTTTTTATGAAATGATCGCTGGCGAAACGGTAACTGTATTAAATGCTATTTCGTTTTATAGTACGCAAGATTTTAGCAAGAGGTATATAGCTTATGTAAATGTTAGTCCTGCGTCTCATGCAGGGCCGTATTGAACTAGAGGAATAAAGCATGATAGAAATAGTAAAAATTCTATAAACTTAAATATAAAGAAGAACGCCACATGACAGACCAGATTGGAGGGAATCATTATCAGAAGAGCATACAGCCTTGGGACGCTATGGAAGCCTGGTTTAACAAGGATCAGTTCGAGGGCTTTCTGTTAGGCAATGCTATCAAATATCTCGCCAGAGCCAAGGACAAGGGCGGTATTCAGGACTTAAAAAAAGCCAAGCATTACATCGAGAAGCTGATTGCCTTTCAGGAAAAAGCATTAAAAAACAGTTGAAATCTAATCTACGTTGTGTGATAATACGACCTGAGAGTCATACCTCATTATTAGACGATTTTTAAGAAAAACCCGGTTTCTTCCCATTGAGCTTCTAATAGCTGTATGACCTTGGGAGGGGATCGGGTTTTTCTTTTGTGGAGCATTCAGTTGAACGAAATAACAAACAACACAATTACCATGACCAGTCTTGAGTTGGTTGAACTTATCAACAGCCAGCGCAAGGAAGGCGAAGGATTACTTACTCACGATAACTTTATGGCAAAAGTGCCGAAAGTTCTTGGTGATGGGGGTGTCCTTCAGTTGAAGGACACCTACACGCACCCGCAAAACGGCCAGACTTACCCCTGCTACCGCTTCCCCAAGCGCGAAGCCTGCTTGATGGCCATGAGCTACAGTTACGAGCTTCAGGCCAAAGTCTTTGACCGTATGACGGAACTGGAATCCGCGCAAAATCCCCTGGCCAACCTTTCTCCCGCAGAGCAGCTTCTCTATCATGCACAAAGATTGGTTGATAATGAGAAGAAGATTGGGTGGTTGTCGCAAGAACAGCAACTAATTAAACAAAAACAAGAGTTGATGCTTGAGAAACAGGCTTCTTTAATTGAAAGGCAAAAGCTAATGGATTATCATCAGGATTTAATGTCAAAAGAACAGAATTTGATGAAAAGAGATCAAGAGATTCATGCTAAACAAACATTTGAGATGAAATCTCAGGTTGCTGCACTGGTCAATGGAGAGGATTTCTATACCATCGTTGGCTTTGCTAATATTAATGGGAAATCCGTGAATCTCGATCAGGCTAAAGCGCTTGGTATTCAAGCGTCGAGAATGTGCAAAGCTCAAGGCATCAAGCCAGGAAAGGCCAAGCATCCTATATTTGGCCCAATCAATACTTATCCGAGAGAAATTTTGGCTAAGGTTTTTTCCTTGAATTCTATCATTTGAAATTTGGATAAAAACATGACTTTAACTACAATGAAAGGTTTTTCGGACGATGACATATTGGCTCTTGGTCTGCCAATTCCAGACGGATATGCTTCAGATGGAGAGCCAGTCTATTCAATGGCAACCATTGCAAAACTTCGTGGAATCACTATTGAAGAAGCTAAGAAATTTACTTCCGGTTATCCTGAGCACATTAGAAACAAAGTCACAAAAAGGGTCAGCACCTATCAGCAAGATATTCGGCATTAGGCATTAAAAAACCCGGCGGATTAGGCCGGGTATAGAAGAAATGCCTTGGCATATTCAGCATCGGGCACCAGTATCTTGTCCATGCCTTCAGGTGGAACAGGATGGGTATGGGTTTGGCAAGCAGGAGGGTTTGCTTTCAGTAAGTACCGGCTTGTTCGTAGGCTCAGGAGACTTTTGAAGAAGCACTAACGCCGAGAACGGTTGACAAGGATGCTAGGACATAAATTGGAAGTTTGTTCAAGAGAATCTCCTTTATGTTAACGACAATCAATCATACCTGAAATAAGAAAGCAAGTAAATGTTGTATTGCAAAACTACCTATGTTGTAATAGGACTAATTAGTTAACAATAGGATTAGAAATGAAGCTAAGACATAAAGAATTAGTAGCAAAACAACTGGTTAAAATAGAAGAAATTGAACTAAATATCAAACTTTATGACAAATTAACTCGCTTTATAAGGGAGAATTCGTCCATAAAACAGGTTAATAACGATATTTTAGAGGCTTTAATTCGTATTGAACTAGAGGAATATCGAAAGTTGTTCATGTGGTCATTGTTTCTGGAGGATTCCGAACAAACTGCTATCCGGCAGAAAGCAGTGGAGAGGTTCAATGTTTGACTATGGTGCTGAGGAACGGGAGTGCATCGTTGAGTTAAGCAAGACTGGGACTGTGAAGGGGAGGCAGAGTAGTTTTAGCCTGCAAGAAGAGATTCTGGTCAGAAACTACTTCATATCCCTTGGCGAGACAGACCAGGGGATCATCACTGAAACTATTGGCATCTGCCACCAGGATTCGGAAGCCAGAGCCTTTTGGTTAAATCTCTCCAACCTCAAAAACCCCGTAAAATCCCAAATCTAAATCTGCCTGTATCTTGTCTCGCATACGTTTCAAACATTGTATCCGAGACTTGGCCCTTTTCCCCTTAGAAACCTCTATGCTAATAGGCTTTAGGTGGTAGTGGATAAACTCTCCAGTGACAGCACTGTAATCCTCTACCATCGTCCCATGAGTCCCTATGTAAGCGATTCTCTCCTGAACCTCAATCTCACAATCCAAAGCCGCTACCCAACGCTGCCTCTCCTGCTCCCATAACACCCTGGCCGTGAGACCTGTCTCAATCTTGCCCTTGTAGCCCTTCCAACGCCAGTCTAGGTCGCTAAGATTCATATACCCTTCCTACCCTACCTGCTAACTGCTAAAATCGCTTCTTGACCTTCCTGTGCCTATCCTGGAGGAGGAGGAGGAGGAGGATTGGTGGCAGGAGGAAACTCAGTCACAACTTTTGAGTGGTAATGTATATTATTCATTGGGCATCCTCGGAAGACCTGGTGTAACAGGAAGCTCATGTGGAATCACAATATCTACCTCGCCAGTCTGTCGTGGCAATAAACTTCCACCTGAAGTAAGCCACACGCTAATCGGTACCGAAGTCCATGTGTCCCCAGGTTGCACATCAGCCATATCAAGCCTCCAAAACTACCAAACCTAGCCTACCCTACCTGTTGCCTTGGAAAACCTCTCCTGGGCCTTCCTAGAGCCATTCTAGCCCACCAGCTTTTTTTGGCATTTTTTTTTGCCTTCGCGTGTGTGCGTGTGCTCGCGTGCGTGTGTGCGTGTATTATATATATATTATTATTATATACGCGCGCGTTATTACTAATACCAGTTATATGAATATTGTCATATATGTATATACTTATTTTAACCATATTACTATATATGGTCTTGTTAGTTTAACTATATTCAAGTATATGTATATACTTGTTATAACAAGATTATATCAAGTTATAGACTAATATTATATATATTATATATTATATATACAAGTTATAGACTTGTATTATATGTGTTATGTGAGTGAAAAAGTAAGACTCATTTGGCTTGGTTATATATAAATATCATATATAACAAGTATTACGGAAGAAAACCCCCTACCCAAGTTGATTTTTTTTTACAAAAATCAAACCGGGTATGGAGGGGTATTTCCTTGAGTCTTCCAAGTATCGAAACCGTTCTTGACGGAGTAACCATCCCGTGAGAGATGTCAATCTTGGATATCCTGGGATTCCCTTTCGGTTCCCCAGGACGAGCTGGTTTTAGAGAGCCAGTTTCAAGGCCGGTATCACAATGACCATCATATCATGTCCGGTATCAGAGAATTTCAGGATGATGCCTGCCTGCGATAGCCTCTCTGACCATCCACCTCGTGGTGAATGAACCCTAGCCACCTCACCGTTCGCTCGCATCTTGTGAGGATTTCCCTTAGAAGCCTTGTGCCGTGTTTTTTGAGCCGTCTTGGTGCTTCCGAGTCAGGCTTTCCCTGACACGCCAAGAATAGACCAGCAGGGGAGAAATTGTCAAGCTTCCTTCCTGCCAAACCTCTTCTATAACCATCCCGTACAAGACAAACACCATCCCAAATACTGCGGTGACTTGGGTAGAGGCGGATCGGAAAGAGCCATCAGAAACCCCATCCACCCCCCGGTTCCGCTACACCCCCCTCCTTCCCCATCTCTAAAATTAACCACGCTACAACCTCTTCATCACTGGCTTTCTTATCATATTCGTATTCAATACTTAATTCATCTCCAAATTCACTACTGTATATAACATTAACGTATTCTCCCATTCTATTCACAATCCAAAACTCGTTATTTATCAATGGTTTACGAATGATTAAATTTTCCATAATACCTCCAAATATCTTATATCGACATAATTATTAACCAAATAATTTGGTTGATTTATTATTACATAATCAAACAGAAACATCAAATTGAAAATGAGGTGATGACACAGAGAGTATCTGTCTATCCTCCAGAAAAATCCCACTAAATTCTCAAAACGGAAAACCCAACAAAAAACAACGACTTACCTCACTTTACCCTTGCTGCCGGAAAATCTAATCTGCTATGCAAAAATTTATTTTCAATTATTTTCAGCCAAAACTGTAGTTTTTTTATACAAACCAGCGTTTTTCAATCCTAATGCTCAGGACGTAACCCATTGTTTTATAAAGCGTTTACTACAATCCAGCATAGCGCAAGACTAGCATAATTTTATAACTTGTTGATTTACAACAGGAAAACTAACTTAGAATTCTGTTATACAATACTGTCATGGGTTTTCACATATTCGGACAACAGAGAGAGAAACAGAAATGAGTAACAATAAATTCGGAATAGAAGTAGAACTTTATGGCGTCACAGAGCTTGCAGCTTGTCGCGCGGTCAAAGACGCACTAGGCGGCGAGCTTGGACAGTTTTCTGCCCGTAACTGGCGAGGGACTGAAGTTCGTCGTGTTGGCGTTAAACACGACGACGGACGTATAACCTACGTCGTCAAAGACGCTTCAGTCCCCTTTGAAGGCCGGGAAGTCGTCTCTCCCATACTTGAGGGAGACGTTGACGTTACACGCTGGTTGCATTGCGTTGACAATCTCAAGGCCATAGGTGCCAAGTGTAGCAGCGTGGGAAGTCTTACCGTAGGACTACACGTTCACGTTAGTAACCCAGCGTTAACGCCGGTAGCAGCTTCCATGCTCGTCCGTAACTGGTGGCGACATGAGGATTTTCTGGTTGCAGGTCTGGCAGTAGAGACTGAGCGTTTACGGCGTTACACAAAACGCTTGGAACGTGGTGGTAACGCGACTAGGGTCTGGCTAGACAAGCCTGAAACTCTCGAAGACCTCGCCTTGTCCTGGTATGGAATCGAAGGCAATCTTCCCGAAAGAATCCAAGACCACTATGACGACGCGCGTTACTTTACCTTAAACTTGTGTCCTTTCTTTACGCTTGGCACTGTTGAGGGAAGGATTTTCAACGGTTCGCTGGACAGTGCCGCTATAGGCGCTTATGCGGCGCTTATGGGCGGGTTTGTAGGGCAATCTATAGCCGACAGTGTTAGTAAGAAAACCTCGGCGGTCAAAAAGCCGTTGTCCGGCAACAATGCCGCCGACAAGGCAACATTGTCGGCCTTGTTGGGAAAACTAAAGATTAGCAAGGAACACCACGCGCACCTTACAACAGGGTTAGATTGAACCCTGACAAGGACAGGGTAGCAATACCCTGTCACCCATAGGCTATTTCAACGAGTGGCTTATGGGTGACAGTAGTCACAACCAGAAACAGAAACCAGAAGCGGAGACAGAAACATGAACACCAAAAACACCACTACCACGGCGACCAGAGCCACACTAGCCACCTTGCTTCCGGTCAATAGGCATTTAGCATGGGAGACGTTCTTAAACGGCGAGACCCCTAGCATCAGAACATATGGCCCTATAGCCTTGTACGTTCTTCAGGTAGGTCTGGACGCGCTTGCTATGTTGCGGCAAGGTGTCTCACCGGAAACAGTCCGTGAATGCTTACGGAAACATTGCTAGTTAAACGCTAACCTTAAACCCATAGGCTATTCCAGACAATGGCCTATGGGTGGCGACAATCACAACCAGAAACCAGAAACTTGAGACGAACACGACCAATCATAGATTAGGTGGTAGCAACATGTTTGCCACCATTTCCACGGTAGTTACGGAGAATACCTGCGGTGAGGTTAACGTCTTGAAGGACAACGACAGTGCCAGCGACAACAGCTTTCCCGCAAGGTGCGACAGTAACCAAGGTCTGGCCGACGATTGGCAAGAGTGTCTTGAGCATGGAAGGTTCAATCCTAGGACGCGGCTAGGGTAGG
>SESD01000018.1_pt1 | contig 99145 bp, 88 predicted proteins | sample 3171411 | NCBI WGS metagenome assembly SESD01 (sample SAMN06051880, study PRJNA518727) | freshwater metagenome | biome: subpolar coniferous forest; feature: holomictic lake; material: water; isolation source: holomictic Lake 442, 16.5 m depth | place: Canada: near Kenora, Ontario | collected...
CCGCTGCCACGTCGTTCCAGCTGTTAAAGGACGCCATCACAGTTTGAACACCGGCGGCCAACGCTCCGTAATAGCCCTGACCATGAACGTTGATCATGTCCGATAAGGTGACCGTGGCAACCCCTTGGTCCTTGCCTCCGTCAGTCGCACCATCGCCCACAAAGTGCTTGGCCGTGGCCACCACATTGCCATCGTCCGAAAAGCTTCCCTGCAGCCCGCTAACGTAGGCTCCGACGTAGGTTTTGACGAGGCTGGCGTCCTCCGAAAAACTCTCGTAGGTTCGGCCCCAGCGCACATCCTGCGCCACCGCCACAGTGGGCCCAAAGACCCAGTTGATTCCGGTGGCGCGCACTTGTCGCCCCACCGCTACACCGATACGCCCAACCAGTGCCGGATCATGTGCCGCACCCAGGCCGATATTGTGTGGGAACAGCGACGCTCCATAGGCGTTGCCATGCCCATGAATGGCGTCGGTGCCCCAGATCACCGGCACCTTGACTTTCATGTTGGTTGCCATGGATGCGTCGTAGTATTGGTCTGCCAGGCTGACCCAGTCAGAGATGGCAGCCAGCTTGTTGCCGTTGGGCCAGTAGCCACCGCCATTGAGCACCGAGCCAATGTAGTACTGGGTCACCTCGGCCGGCGTCACGTTCTTGATTTCGGGCTGCGTCATCTGGCCAATTTTTTGCGGCAGAGTCATGCCCGCAAGAATGCGCCCTACCTCGGCTTCCAGCACCGGGTCCGTGCGAATGGCGCTCCTGATTTGCGGCCAATCAGTCATGCTGGCACTGATGTTAAGACAGGTGTTCATGAATAGCATCGCCAAGCAATATTTCGACTTCGACAATGCCATCAGGAACACACAGCGCTGAACACTCCGCGTCAATGTTCCGGTTTACACGCTGGTAGCGCAATGTGCTGCAACAAATTCGGCATGCATGGGCATCACATCGACGCACTTCCTGACCACGGTCTCGACGTTGCCAAGAAACTCGGCCACGTCCTCCTTGCTGCGCAGGTCGGCAAACGGGTGGTACCCCTTGGCACGCACCCGCTGGCCGTGCATCACCTGCAACCAGCTGACTTCCCCAAATATGTCATTGGCGGCCAGAAAGATTCGTCCATTGCTGCGGTACAAATCCATCTTGTGGCGCAGCGTGTCCGGAATATCCATGTTGCGGCAATAGTTCCAGAACGGCGAGTCGTCACGCTCGGTGGCCTTGTAGTGCAAGATGATGAAGTCACGAATGCGTTCGTATTCGTGCTGTGCCTGTGCGTTGAACTCATCAATGTCTGCCGCTTCGAACCCGGCGCCAGGAAACATCTTCATGAGACGGAAGATCGCCGTCTGGATCAGGTGAATATTGGTCGATTCGATCGGCTCGAAAAAACCTGCCGCGAGCCCAATGGCGACACAGTTCTTGTTCCAGACCCGTCTGCGTCGTCCAGGTACATATTTGATGTAACGTGGCTCGGCCAGTTGCCTGCCGTCGAGATGGCTTAACAGTATGGAGGCCGCCTCGTCGTCTGCCATGAACTTGCTGGAATAAACATGTCCATTGCCGATTCGGTGTTGCAGCGGAATGCGCCACTGCCAACCAGCGGAGCGGGCAGTCGACCGCGTGATCGGCAACAGCGGTTCAACCGATGCACAAGGCACCGCGATGGCACGATCGCAAGGCAGCCAGTGCGACCAGTCTTCATAGCCAGTCTTCAGGGTTTGCTCGATCAGGAGACCCCTTATGCCCGAGCAGTCGATGAACAGATCGCCACCGATCTTTTCACCATTCTCCAGCACCACTGCCTCGATGAAGCCATCGGTTCCGCGTTGCAGCACCTGCACAATCTTGCCTTCGGTGCGCACCACCCCGCTGTTTTCAGCCAGACCACGCAGATAGCGCGCATACAGGCTGGCATCAAAATGAAAGGCGTTGACGATTTCGCCCAACGGCGAGCCCGGCATATCGACGCGGGCACGCATGAATTTGGCCTGCAGGGGCGCAGCAGTGTTGATGGAATAGGCGCCCAGGTCGCTGACTTTGCCCTGTTCGGCCATGCGCAGCCAGTAATGGTGGAACGGCAGACCGTCGAGGTCCGGGCCCGTCTTCCCGAAACCATGAATGTAGCGCTCGCCAATGGCACCCCAGTTAACGAACTCGATGCCCAGTTTGAATGTGCCCTTGGTTGCGCGAAGAAACTCGTCCTCGTTGATTCCCAAAAAGTTGTTGAACACGGCAATGTGCGGGATGGTGGCTTCCCCAACGCCGATGATGCCAATTTCGTCGGACTCAACCAAACGCAGGCGGCAACTATCCTTCAGCATTTTGGACAGCGCTGCGGCCGCCATCCAGCCAGCGGTGCCGCCACCGACGATCACAATCTCCCGAATATTATTTGCCGGCATGATGTATGTCCTTCATTTAAAAAAAACCCCGCCGAAATTCATCGGCAGGGTTTTCAGACCTGGCCTGAATCAGAACTTGTAGCTGGCACCGAGCAACATCGTGCGTCCGAAATCGCTGTATTTCCATGGAAGAAAACCGGTGCTGACACCGCCGACTTGAGGCGACTGGGTGGTTACCGCTGGCGCGTTGGTCAGATTGTTGATCTGCAACAGGAGCGACAAGCCTTTGTACTGACCACTCTCAAAGGAATACCCGACCTGGAAGTCGAGCTGCTTTTCAGCATCGATATGGGTGCTCGATTCGGTGGTCAGCAAGATGCTGCGCGTGGACGCGGTGAAAGGTCCGCGATAGCGTTGGCTGATCCGTGTCGAGAAACCGCTTTGCTCATAGTAGAGCGTCAGGTTGTTGACGATGCCTGAAAAGCCGTCGAGGTTGATCGGATTGCCATTGCTATCGTTTGGAAGACTGTTGCGTGTGAAGGATTCGCTGGCAACAACACCAAAGCCCTTCAGCGCGGGCGACAGCAGCGAAGCCTCCAGCGAAGCGCTCAGTTCGACCCCATAAACCTTGCCGCCTTGCCCATTGGCCTGGGTGGTGATGGTGCCCAGATTTGGATTGCAACCCGGGTTGGACGCCGAGCAGGAGGCTGTCAGACCGGAAGTGTTCGGGAAACCCGTAAAGTCGCGAATCGTATCCTGGCTGTAGATGAAGCTGTCAAGCGCCTTGTAAAACGCCGCACCGGCCACATAGCTGCTCTTGCCGAAGTATTTTTCCAGCGACAAGTCCAGGGCCTTGGCGCGCCACGGCTGAAGGTCTGGTTTACCGCCATTGCCGGCCGTCCAGTGACCAAAAAGTGAACCCGGGTCGTTCGCCACCAGCTTCGGTTGATCAGCGCCGGCACGCAAGTCGTCCATGCGCGGGCGAGCCATTGTCTTGGCCAAGCCCAGGCGTGCAATCAGGTCCGGCTTCAAATTGAAGGCCAGATTCAAACTGGGCAGGAAATCGTTGTAGGTAGTACCGCCAGTGACCGGCGTCACTGTGTCATTGACCCAGGCATTTCCTTCTGAGTTTTGCTGCGTATGGATCGCTTGCACACCCATGTTGCCACGCATCGGGACCGCACCCATGTCGGTGTCGATATTGAACTTGGCATACGCCGTTGTGACCTTTTCGTGGACTCCATATTGGTTGTCTTTTGCCGACCACGGGTCTTTCAGAGCCTGCGTGTACAAGCCCATGATGCTTGGCACATCCCAGGTCAGAACACTGGTGTTGATGCCGCCGACGTTGATTTGGGTCGGCGAGCGTAACGCGCTGGCCGGCACCGCCACATTGTTGCTGGCCAAACTGAGGCGGTAGGCATTGGACAGGACGACTTTGTCGCGCTCGTTGTAGTTAAAACCAGCCTCGACGCTGCTGAACGCACCCTCAAGATCGCGCTTGCCAGACAGCCGAATCGCCTTGAGCTCGTCGGTGTAGGTCGGCGTGACCAATTGCGCCCAATTGGGATCGTTGGTCAATTGCACGTTGCTGGAATCGGTCAAACTCTGGTTCGATGACCACGCCTGGTCGCCGCTGTTGCCCAACCCGGAGAAATTGAAACTGCTTCCAGCCAGCGGCCTGGCAATTGACTCGATCAGGCTCTCATCGCGTTTCGCGTGTGAATAGCTCAAATCGGCCACCGCCGTCCATTTGTTGGCCAGCTTGAATTCATTTTTCCAGCCCAGCGAAGCGAGCTCGTCGGTCCGGTGAAAGCTCTTGTTGTCGATGACGCTGTGCCCGCCGTCAACCGTTCCGCTGGCAATGACCGTGTTGCCGTTCACAAGCGAGGTGCCAACATTCGAAAATACGGGTGCCGGACTGCCCCACAAGCCTATATCGCCGGTCCATTGGTTCGTGACGCGCTCCTGGTCGAACTTGGAGTAATACAGATCAACCACGCTGTGGTAGTCCTTGCTGGGCTTGAATTCCAGCACAGTCATCAGACCGTCGCGCACCTGTTTGCTGGACGTGACGTTCGCGGTAAAACCCTGGGTGAAAAGGGCACGTCCGGTTCCGACCGCGGGCACACCGGTAAGGCTTTTGCCCCATTGACTGTAGTCACCATACTGCCAGGCCTCATAATTTTTCGATTGCCCGGGGGAGTCCAGATGGGCAAAGCCAATCGCAAGACCCACGGTGTTGTCGGCAAACTGATTGATGTATGAGGCGCTCACGCGGTTGCCAAGTCCGCCATTGCCATTCGACGTCAACCCGCCATTAGAGTTTTGTTCACCCCGCACGTTGACCGAAACCTGCCGGCCGCGCGAGTCCAGCGGCATGACCGGGCGAATGTCAATGGTGCCAGACAAGCCCTGGCCAATCAATGCCGCGTCCGGCGTCTTGTAGACGGTGACGGAATTCACCAACTCGGACGGAAACTGATCGTACTCGGCGGCACGGCCATCTCCGGAGCTGACAACTTCACGCCCGTTTAGGACTGCGCCGGCGTAATCAGGCCCGAGTCCGCGAATGGAAATCGCTGACGCACGACCGTCGACGCGCTGCGCAGCCAGACCCGGCAAGCGAGCGATCGAATCAGCAATGCTGGAGTCCGGCAACTTGCCGATATCCTCGGCAGAAACCGCCTCCACGATCGAATCAGAATTTCTCTTGATAGCGATTGCATTTTCAATACCAGCCCGAATGCCGGTCACGGTGACGGTGCTCAGATTGGCGTCTTGAGCATAGGCGGCGCCCATGGCAAACAACAATGTCGAGCATGCGGCTGCGACGGGACTGATGCGCAGTGCTGGGCGCTGTCGAACGGCTTTCTGGATGCGCTGGGTAGCGGAAGTTTTCATTCAATGTCTCCTGGGGGCTCGGTGTTAAAAATGCTGCAACAACTATGTCAGCGCCATGACGAAGCAACGATAAATTTAGTTTAAAACGTACTGGAAACGTTTCCAGTGACGGCACTTTAGCATCCGAAAAGTGACTTACGCATCCGGGGATTCCCTAGGTTTTGGCTCTATTCTTAAAAAATAAGAGTTTGTTTCGACTCCGCTGACAGCCCTGGCCCGCTGCTCCCGCACCGGGTTTGCGACGTTCAGTGCGGCTTGAAAGGTTCTGCTGGCACGGCACTGTTCATCCACCGCATGACGCCTTGGTGCGGCTCGTAGGGCAGGTTGCCAAACTGTTTGAACAGCGTCTCTATGTCAGCCAACGAAGCGGTAAAAAAATCTGTTGCGGGTACCCTGGCGGCGACACTGTTGGTGACCAACCCCCAATTGCCATTGCCCTGGCCTCCGTTGTTGGTGATCAACTTGTAAGACCACGCGGCTGCGGCCCAGCCAAACTTTGCATAGGCATCAAAGCTGGCACGGGTGATCTGTCCGCCCAACTCATCGCTCATATCGGCCCAGGGCTGAAATTCACCGACGAAGAACGCCGCGTCCAAACCGTTCAAGCGTGCGTTCCACTCGCAGCTACCGTCCCCTTTGGTGGCACACTGAAGCCAGCCGCGGTGTACCTCAACGCCAGGCTGGCCAAAGCCAAAAAAGCCCGGGTAAAAGTGCATTTCAAAGGCGACGTTGTGCATGCCCTGCTCGCCAGGTTTGCCGTAGGCATCGATGCCGCGGTTATGGCCGGGCAGGATGATGACGTGGTTGGGGTCCACCGCGCGCACGCTGGCGTAGAGCTTCTTCATCAGCGCGGCCATTTGGGTTTCGGTGGCACCCCATGGTTCATTGAGCAGGCTGTAACCGGCCACGGCGGCGCGGTTCTTGTAGCGGCTGGCGACCTGCTCCCACAACCAGGTGGTGCGGTCCTGGTACTCGGGCGTGCTCCAGTACAGGTTTTTGTTGGCGCAGCCACTGTGGTGTTCCAGTCCTTGGCTGCCAACGGCACCGTGCAAGTCAAGAATGACATACATGCCGCGTGCTTCGGCCTGATTGATGGCGTCATCCAGATAGTGCCAGGCATCGGCACGCAGATGACGTGGGTTCTTTTCATCTTCCACCAGACTCCAGATGAAAGGCAGGCGCACCAGATTCAGCCCAAAGCGGGGCAGCAGGTCCCAGTCGCGCGTGCTGATCCAGTTGTCGCGAAACAGCTTCATCAGGCGCTCGCGCTGGGCGTAGCCAAAACGCTTGTCCAGCGTTGCTTCAAGCGTGCACTGGTCGTCAAGTGCCTCGTTTCTTTGCCCCATCATCCAGAATTCGAGCATCAGCCAGTTGCCCAGATTGGCGCCTTTCAGATTGACCTGGGCGCCGTCGGCCTTGACCCAATGCGTCCCCTGCGTGTGCAGCATCGGCAACTCTGCAGCGCCAGCGGCACTAAATCCGACAAGCGCCAGCCACTGGATCAACACGAACACGATACGAAGCATATTTTTCTCCAGACAGGGTTTGCCAGCTTTGGCAAAGCCCCGATGCTAATCGCTCAGGACCAGGCGGGCTACGACGAGGTTACAAGGTATGGGTGCGGTCGCCGTGCGAGAAGCCGATCGCATCCCACGGCTCGCCCTTGTAAAAGCCGATAACCTTGAACAGTTCACCCATTTCGTGCTCCATGATCAGTCTCTGCGCCGCCACGCGCACGCTCAGTGGCGCGCTTTCCAGTCGGGACGCCAAGCCGCAATTGATCAAAAACCGGGCTTGCGTGCAATAGCCCAGCACACCCCAATCTGGCGCTTGTGCGGCCAACGCAACGCCGGTGAAATTGACGTGCGCGGTGATGTCCTTGAGCCCGACATCAGACAGCGGATCGGTGTCTGACAGATGACTGCGGTGGCACATCACGGTGCCCATGTGACGCTGGGCATGGTAGTACTCGTGTTCGGGAAAACCATAGTCGATAAAAAAAGCTGCGCCAGCGCTGAGCTTGTCGGCCAGCGTGCGGATGAACGATTCACCCTGAAGATGGATTTCGGTCAGGTAATCGTGCGCACCTTCAATCTCCACCGGGGGCCGCAAATCGGTGGCGCGGTCTTGCCAGACCAGCCGGGATGCGGCGTCGGAAGAGCTCAGCGCCACGCCGCGCTCATGCCAGTTACCGTTGACCCGTGCCAGCAACTTCACTGGCATGGCGTCTAGCACCTCGTTGCCCACTATCACACCTTGCAGCGTGTCGGGCAAAGCGCTGACCCAGTGCACGGTGTGGGAATACTTCTCCAGTTTCTCTTGCTGGCGCGCACGCAAACTGCCGGACAACTCCACAATGCTGTAGCGTGGCAAGGGCAAGCCCAAAGCTTCCAGACTTTGCAGCAATTGCAACGCCAGCGCACCGGAGCCGGCGCCAAACTCCCAGATTTCGCGGGTTTGTGTCACCTGCAGGGCCTGTGCCACCTGGGTCGCCAGTGTCTGTCCAAACAGCGGCGTCATCTCTGGCGCCGTCACAAAGTCGCTGCCCGAAACCGACTGACCGGCCTCGATGGCATACGGCATGGTGCCGAACTTGGCGCTGTCGTTGGCGTAGTAACCCAGGCCCGGTGTGTACAGGGCCAACGCCATGAATTCATCAAAGCCGATCCAGCCATTGGCCGCGGCAATGGCTTGCGCAATATGGGCTTGCAAGGCGCTCGTTAAACTGTAGGCTGTTGTCATCACAGTTGGAATTGTCCTCGAATGTCCGCAGCCACTTCTACCCGCACGGTTCTTGTCACTGGCGCCGCCAAACGGTTGGGTCGCGAGATTGCGCTGGCGCTGGCAAAAGACGGCTGGCAAGTCGCAGTGCACTACCGCGATTCACTGGAAGATGCCACTAAGACGGTGGCCGACTGCACGCAGCTATCGGGCGCGAGCGCCGCGTTTCGTGCCAATTTGACGAGCGAGGCGGCGGTGCGCAGTTTGCTGCCCAAGGTGATTCAGCAGTTTGGCCGGGTCGACGCGGTAGTCAACAGTGCCTCCACTTTTGAGCACGACACCACCGCCAGTTTCAGCTTTGCCGCCATGGACAAGCATTTGCGCAGCAACACTGGCGCCGCCATTATTCTGGCGCAAGCCCTGCATGAACACGTGCTGTTGCGCGACGGATCGGCCAGCGCGCAAGCCCGCCGACCGCTGGGTGTGGTGGTGAATTTGCTGGACCAGAAACTGTGGAACCAGAACCCCGATTTTATTAGCTACACCTTGTCCAAAGCGGCACTGGAAGCGGCCAACACCATGCTGGCTATGGCGCTCAGCCCGCAGCTTCGGGTGGTCGGAGTGGCCCCCGGCTTGACGCTGACCAGCCATATGTTGAGTCAGAAAAAATTTGAGGCGTTGCACCAACTGTCACCGCTGGGTCGCTCCTCAACTCCAGCCGACGTCGCCGCTACTGTCAAGTTTGCCATCGACAACCAGTCCATCACCGGCACCACCTTGTTGGTCGATGGCGGCCAGCACCTGATGAAGTTCGAACGCGATTTCTCCCTGCTGTGAAGTTCCGCACCATGCCCCACAATCAAGGTAGTCAGTCCCTTACGTTGACCGGTTTGCGTTTTGACGCCAACCTGGGAATTCTGGAGTTTGAAAAGACTGCCCCACAGCCGATACAGGTCGATGCCGAACTTAACCTGGGACGCCAGCCGCTGCTGCCGCGTGACGACGAAATCAACCGCGTGCTTGACTACCGCAAGGTGCGCCAGATCATCATCAATGAGTGCACCGCTGAGCACGTCAATTTGCTGGAAACCCTGATCGGCAAGCTGGCCAACCGCCTGATGCAATTGCCCGGCGTGCTGGGTGTGCGCGTCAAAATTGCCAAGCTTGAAATCTTTGACGACTGCGAAGTGGCGATTCGGGTCGAGACCGGGCAGTGGTGAGCATTGCTGCCACGGTGCAACGCGATAAGGCAGATGTCTAGCGCGTCTTGTATTCGAATTTCGCCTCGGTCGTTCGACCGTTGCCCGGACGCTGGATCTGGGCTGTGATCGCATACGGCATCATCCCGTCCATGCGAAAATAGCCCCCATAGCTGATCGTGTTGTAGGCCGAGACAATCTCCAATGTTTTGCTTTCGATCCCGATTGGATCGCTCACATTCACCTTGACCTGCGCATCGGTGACGACAAGACCCGTCTTGGCATCGAACAGCGATATGTTCAGGTGATAGTAGCCTTTGCCACTCGGAACCTTGCCGGGTGCCTGCCCGGCCGACATGGTCTCTGCTCGAACGACACCGAGATTGACTTCCATGCCGTCGACAACCTTGCGATAGGGGTTGGTGGTCTTGCTCATCGCACTCGGCTCTGACGGCGCTGCGACGATCCCAAAATTGAACATGTAGATCACGGCACCTTGGATCTCCAGTTCACTCAGGCCTGCCATGCCGCCACCGGCCGGCATCGGTCCGCGTCCATGGACGGCCGATTTCACCAGCGCATCCAGCCCTTTCTTCAGACGCTGGATCCAGGCGGCGCGGTCCCCTATCTTGGGTGCACCATCCAAACCGCTCTGGTGACATTTGGCACACTGAGTTTGCACAAGTCGCTCGCTTTGGCGTAGCGCGGCGGGCGTCACGCCCCCGAGAGGATCGACCCAGTGCCCCCCGGACTGGTTGACCATGTAGGTGATGGCGCGCTCAATCTCGATGTCGCTGAGCGTCAAATTGCCGCCATGTGCCGGCATGTTTCGAATACCCACAAGTGCGTGCTCTGTCAGAGCCGTCAGGCCCTGGGATGCGCGCTCGACCCACGCCTGCTGGTCACCGATCCTGGGCGCGCCTTTCTCGCCCTTGGCATGGCAGCTAATGCAGACGGTGTCGACTACTTCCATGCCAGATCGCTCAAGGCGTTGCGCGCTCGCGTTGGCAAACAACATCGCGAAGGCCGCTACAGCCACAACCGTCCAGGCAGGCAATTTGGATGTGTTCATTTGAATTACTCCTAAAAACCGTTACATCGACCAAAAAGATGGATCAAAAAACAATCGGCCTGATGATGCGGCTCTCAGCTGAACGCACATCATGATGACGACAGAAACTGTGCGCTAGTCATAGTTGGCGATGTTGCGCTAGATCAATTGGTTGTGAAATCTGGACGAAAAGTAAATCCACCTGGCTCGGTCATGAATATCTTCACATTGACACTGGGGAAACACTCTGGCTGAACCATTTTTGAAGATGGTCTTCATTTTTCATCAGAGTAAGAGAAAATCTACCTGATCGAACCCAAGGAAAAATGAATGAGCGCCGTCTGGACCGAGAATGAAACAGCGACCGAAGCGCGGCCGGCCGACGCACCGGCCGCGAAGCAGCTCAAGATTGAGCGTGAAACCCACAAGCTGGAGAAGCGCCTGTGCCGCCAGGTTGGCCAGGCCATCATGGACTTCAACATGATTGAGGAAGGCGACCGCGTGATGGTCTGTGTGTCGGGTGGCAAGGACAGCTACGGGTTGCTGGACATTCTGCTGAAATTGCAAGCTAGGGCACCCATCAATTTCGAGCTGATTGCGGTCAATCTGGACCAGAAGCAGCCCGGTTTTCCGGATCACATCCTGCCCGAGTATCTGAAAAATCTGGGGCTGCCGTTTCATATTGAAACGCAGGACACCTACAGTATCGTGAAGAAGGTGATTGCCGAAGGCAAGACCATGTGCAGCCTGTGCAGCCGCTTGCGCCGCGGCATTTTGTACCGCGTTGCCGACCAGTTGAAGATCACCAAAATTGCGCTGGGCCACCACCGCGACGACATGCTGCAAACCTTTTTTTTGAATATGTTTTTTGGTGGCAAACTCAAGGGCATGCCGCCAAAATTGGTCAGTGACGACGGCGGCCACATCGTCATCCGGCCGCTGGCCAACGTGGCCGAAAAAGACCTGACGCGCTGGGCCGAACACCGCCAGTTTCCCATCATTCCCTGCTCTCTGTGCGGCAGCCAGGAAAATTTGCAGCGCCAGCAGATTGGCAACATGCTGCGCGAGTGGGAGAAGAAATACCCCGGTCGCATCGAGAGCATGTTCACCGCGCTGCACAACGTGGTGCCCTCGCACCTGATGGACGCCACGCGCCATAACTTCAAGGATATTAAAACCACCGGCGTGCCCGACGCAGACGGCGACAAAGTGTTTGACGAAGAAGAGTTTCCACCAGCGTCATTACCGGGCCTGCAGGTGCTTAAAATTTAGCCCATGAACGCCACCCGCATCATCGCCATTCGGCACGGAGAAACCGCCTGGAACGTGGACACCCGCATCCAGGGCCAACTCGACATCGGACTGAACAAGACTGGCCATTGGCAGGCGCGCCGCTTGGCACGAGCCCTGGTTGACGAACCCATTTCCGCGATCTACTCCAGCAACTTGGCGCGGGCCTGGGATACGGCAGGCGAAATTTCCAAGGTTGCCGGGCTGACACCACAAGCCCACGCAGGCCTTCGTGAACGCGATTTTGGTGTCTTCCAGGGCAAGACATTTACCGAGATTGAGGCCGCCTGGCCGGAGCAAGCGCTGCGCTGGCGCAAGCGCGACCCGCATTGGGCGCCGCAAGGTGGCGAATCACTGACGGTCTTGCGCCAACGCATTGACCAAACTGCGACGGAATTGGCGCAGCGGCACCAAGGTGAACAAATTGTGCTGGTAGCCCACGGCGGGGTCATGGATGTGCTGTACCGTGCCGCCACCGGGCAGGATTTGCAGGCACCGCGCACCTGGAATCTCGGCAACGCCACCATCAACCGCCTGCTTTGGACGCCAGACGGCCTGACGCTGGTAGGTTGGGCTGATGCGCAGCACCTGCAAGACGATGAGGCCCTGGATGAAGCCAGCGCCTGAGCCGGTCGCTGGCCGCCCGATGGTCAGCCTGCACCCATTGGAAATTGTGCTCATCGCAAGCGCCGTGCTGGCAACCCTCACCAGCACACTGGGATTCTTGACAGTGCACTTTGTTTTCAAACCGTTGACCATGTTGATCGCCATTGCTTTTGTGGCGCTTCGCGCCTATCCAGCGGGGGCGGCCAAGCGCTTTGACGCCTTGTTGGCGGCGGCACTGACAGCTTCGCTGGCCGGTGACGTGTTTCTGATGCTGCCAGGCAACTACTTCATCCCCGGTCTGGCCTCGTTCCTGGTCGCGCACCTTTTCTATATCGCCTTGTTCCGCCAGGGCGTCGCCTGGTTTCCAAGCCGTCGCGCCGTGCTGGGCACACTGCTTGTAGGTGCTGCCATGTACGCCTGGGTCTGGGGTGGTTTGACCGACCCGGTGCTGAAACTGGCTGTGGCCGCCTACGTCAGCGTGATTGCGCTGATGGTGGCGCAGGCGATTGGCCGTGCCAAAGTGCAAGGCGACGCAGCCTCAAGGGCGGTGGCGCTGGGCGCTTGTGTTTTCATGCTGAGCGACGCGCTGATTGCCATCAACCGATTTGTGCAACCGTTGCCACTGGTGTCTTTGTGGGTGCTTTCCTGCTACTACCTGGCGCAGCTCTTGATGGTTCACAACGCGCGCCCGCGGTCAACGCAATAGGGTTCAGAGCGCAAACATGTCGGCATCGCGATTGGGTGGCGCCACGCCCAGATGCCGGTAGGCGGCCAGCGTAGCGATGCGTCCGCGCGGCGTGCGCTGTAGATAGCCTTGCTGGATCAGATAGGGCTCAATCACGTCTTCAATCGTTTCGCGCTCTTCGCCAATGCTGGCGGCAATGTTGTCCAGCCCAACCGGACCACCGTCAAAGCGGTGAATCACGGCCTCAAGCAGCTTGCGGTCCATGACGTCAAAGCCCTGCGGATCAACGTCCAGCATGGCCAGCGCGCGGTTGGCGATGTCCAGCGTAATTTCACCGACACCTTTGACGTCGGCAAAATCGCGCACCCGGCGCAACAACCGATTCGCAATACGTGGTGTGCCGCGTGAACGCCGCGCAATCTCAAAGCCGCCTTGGTCATCGGTGGCAACCTTGAGCAGTCCGGCACTGCGCTTGACGATGCGCGCCAGTTCTTCAGGCGTGTAGAACTCGAGCCGCGAGACGATGCCAAAGCGGTCGCGCAGCGGGTTGGTCAGCATGCCGGCCCGCGTTGTTGCACCGACCAGGGTGAACGGCTGCAGGTCAAGCTTGATGGAGCGCGCCGCCGGCCCTTCACCAATCATGATGTCGATCTTGTAATCTTCCAGGGCAGGGTAAAGAATTTCTTCCACCACCGGCGACAGGCGATGTATTTCATCGATGAACAGGACGTCGTTCTTTTCCAGGTTGGTCAGCAGGGCGGCGAGGTCTTTGGGTTTTTCAAGTACCGGCCCGCTGGTCTGGCGCAAATTGACCCCCAGCTCATGCGCAATGATGTGCGACAGCGTGGTTTTGCCCAGGCCCGGCGGACCAAACAACAAGACATGGTCCAGCGCCTCGCCGCGCATTTTGGCGGCGCTGATAAAAATCTCCAGTTGCTCGCGCACCTTGACCTGCCCAACGTACTCGTCGAGCATCTTGGGTCGCAAGGCGCGCTCCACCGCCTCCTCGTTGGGCGAGGCCGGTGCACCCGACAGCATGCGTTTGGCGGGCGCCGGGATGAAATCGTCAGTTTGAATGCTCACGGTTTTAGGGACTTTGTACGAGGTCCGACTATAGCGTGCAGCGGAACTTGCAAGCTCAACTACGCGGCCAAAAATACAGAAGACGACTAGACACCCGCTTCATCACCCATTGGGGCCGTGGGCAACCACAAGGCGTTGCGGCAAGAAAATTGCGGCATCACCGAACCTCGCCCGCGTTGAAGTGAGGGTTCTCAATGATGCCGAACCGGTTGCCGAACGGGTCTTGCACCGCCGCCACCTTGATGCCTTCGCCGACCTCGGTCACTGGCTCCAGTGCGGACGCCCCCAGTTCCAGCAAGCGCGTGTAGTCCGACTCGATATTGGCCACGCCCCAAAGCGGCTGTGCACCAATGATGCCGGGTTGCGCGCTGGGAAGCAGTCCGAGTTCGAAGCCACCCACCGAAAACCCAACGTAGAACGGCTCATCAAAATAGGGCGCAACACCCAGCACTTTCGAATACCAGTCTTTGGCGGCGCTGAGGTCGGGCGCCGGATAGATGGCAGTGCGCAATCCGAGGATCATGACGGCGACTCCTTTTTTGAGACGTTAGCGAATTGTGCAGCCTACTTCGCCAACGCCCTCAGCGCCAGCTTGATGCCTTCACTGACACCCACGTCATTGGGCAAAGCTTTGAGCGCCAGCGCCGCTTCCTTGTCGCTGTAACCCAGTGCCAGCAAGGCCTGCAGGATATCGGCCTGGCTGGCGTTGGTGACGCTTGCCGCGACGCCGATGTCCGCGCCGAGCTTGCCCTTGAGTTCCAGCAGCAACCGTTCTGCCGTTTTCTTGCCGATACCGGGCACCTTGATCAGCCGTCCGGCTTCCTGCAAGGTCACGGCTTGCGCCAGTTCACCCACACTCATGCCGGAAAGCACCGACAAGGCAGTGCGCGGTCCGACGCCCGAAATCTTGATCAGCTGGCGAAAGGCTTCGCGCTCTGGAGCGCTGGCAAACCCATACAAAATCTGGGCGTCTTCGCGCACCACAAAGTGCGTCAACAAACTCACCCGTGCGCCGAGTTCCGGCAGGTTGTAAAAGGTGCTCATGGGCACGTGCACCTCGTAGCCAACGCCGTTGCAATCCAGCAGCACCTGGGGTGGATTTTTGTCGCTCAGTGTGCCTGTCAGTTTGCCGATCATTTTTTGCCTATCATGGGTAACCTATTTCAGGAATTATCAACTTGATTCTCAGACACCTGTTTTCGCCGCCCAACAACACCCGCCTATCCCATTTGTGCGGCCCCATGGACGAGCATCTGCGCACCATCGAAGTGGCATTGCAAGTGAAGATTGCGCATCGCCACGAACAGTTCAAGGTTGATGGCACCAAAGCCAACGCCAAGCGCGGCATGGAAATGCTGCAGGCAATGTACGAGATGGCAGCACGCCCGATTGAGCCGGCCACCGTGCAGCTAATGCTGGCCGGTGATGCCGACATGGATGACGCTCAAGCCGGGGCGCTGAAAACCAGGCGTAGCGACCTGAAAGCCCGCACCATCAACCAGGCCAACTACCTGGACAACATTGCCAGCCACGACATCACCATGGGCATTGGTCCCGCCGGTACCGGCAAAACCTATCTCGCCGTGGCGATGGCGATAGACGCCTTGCAGCGCAGTGCCGTGCAACGCATCATGCTGACGCGCCCGGCCGTGGAAGCAGGTGAGCGCTTGGGTTATCTGCCCGGCGACCTGGCGCAAAAAATTGACCCTTATTTGCGCCCCCTGTATGACGCGCTGTATGACTTGATGGGTTTCGAGCAGGTACAAAAAGCACTGGAGCGCCAGACCATCGAAATCGCCCCGCTGGCGTTCATGCGTGGACGCACCCTCAACAACGCTTTTGTGATTCTGGACGAGGCGCAAAACACCACGCCCGAGCAAATGAAAATGTTCCTGACCCGCATCGGCTTTGGCTCCAAAGCGGTGGTGACAGGCGACGTGAGCCAGATCGACTTGCCGAAGACCCAGCTAAGCGGCCTGATCGACGCCGAGCGCGTGCTCAAACGCGTCGACGGCATTGCCATCTGCCGCTTCACCAGTGCCGACGTGGTGCGTCATCCGCTGGTGGCGCGCATTGTGGATGCCTATGACGCGCCGCGCAAAAGAACTGCATCGCGGTCGTAAACCATGTTGAACCAACTGACCCTCTCCTTGCAATTTGGCAAGCTGAAAAATGCAGCGCTGCATCGCGCCGCCTTGCCGCGGCACAAGGTGATGCGTTGGCTGCGCCGGGCACTCCAAAGCGACGCCGAGATCACCGTGCGCATCGTCGACACCGAAGAGGGGCAGGCACTTAACCGCGACTACCGGCACAGGGACTACGCCACCAATGTGCTGACCTTTGATTACACGCAGGAGCCGGTGGTCACCGCCGACCTGGTGCTGTGTGCGCCGGTGGTTGCCACGGAGGCCAGGGAACAGGGCAAAACACTCGAAGCCCAATACGCCCACCTGATCGTGCACGGCGCGCTGCATGCACAAGGCTGGGATCACGAGCTAGCCGAAGACGCTCAGGTGATGGAGCTGCGCGAGACTGAAATCATGGCGCGACTCGGGTTCAAAAATCCCTATTGACCCTGCGCAAGGCATAACACCCGACTTCAGCAACGATCAATCGATTTTGGGAACTCGACTACCCGCGTCGGGCTGACAAGCGGTAATTGGATTTTGCAATTGGGTGTCTCGATAGCAGTCATTTGCCAATCAATGCACAGGTGCCTGCGGCACAAGTTGTCGACGGAACTCACCGGCGTCACTTGAAAGTCATTTCATAGTCTTGAATTGCTTAGTTATTCCCCTATACTTCGATAACAGTAGAAATATGGACTTATGGCAAAAACAAAGCAACCTGACGATTCCGCATTGATTGCCCGCTACGCGGACATGCTCTCGGCCATGGGCACTGAGCCTCGCTTGCGCATCTTGCGTCTGCTGTTGACTGCCCACCCGCAAGGTATGGTCGTCGGAGAAATCGCCGAAGAGCTTGGCATCCCAAACTCCACTCTCTCACACCACCTCGATAAATTGAAGAACGAGGATTTGGTCAGTGTCACTCGCAAAGGCACTTACCTATGGTACTCAGCGAACAACGACGCATTGCAGGAACTTTTGGGATTCCTTTATGCCGAGTGCTGCACGCGAAACAAAGTCATAGAGCCGCAGGCCATTGTCTGCTGCCGTTAACCCCAAGGAGAAAACATGATTGCCGATGCAAATGTCAAAGAGGTCGTAAAGCAACGCTACGGTGAGGCCGCGGCCCGAGTGTCCCAAGGTGCCACCAACAGTTGCTGCGGTGGCGCTTCCGGTGGGAATTGCGGAGCTGACCCCATCACGTCCAATCTCTATGATGCATTGCAAGCCGAACAGATTCCGGAGAAGGCGCTGCTTGCATCCCTTGGATGCGGCAACCCTACCGCTCTGGCCGAACTTAAAGCAGGTGAGACCGTGTTGGACCTTGGATCCGGCGGCGGCATTGATGTGCTCCTGTCGGCCAAGCGGGTTGGTCCTACCGGCAAAGCCTTCGGCCTGGACATGACGGACCAGATGTTGGCGCTGGCGGAGGAAAACAAGCAAAAGAGTGGCTTGACCAATGTCCACTTCCTCAAGGGCGAGATTGAGAACATCCCCCTGCCCAATGATTCCGTTGACGTCATCATCTCCAACTGTGTCATCAACCTGTCTGCTGACAAAGACCGTGTTCTAAAGGAAGCTTTCCGTGTTCTGAAGCCCGGTGGCCGCTTCGCTGTCTCTGACGTGGTGGTGCGCGGCGAAGTGCCTCCAGCCATTCGCAAGAGTGTGGAACTTTGGGTGGGTTGTGTCGCCGGGGCACTTTCCGACAAGGACTATCTGTCCAAGCTTGCAAATGCAGGTTTTGAGGGCGCTGGCATTGAGGTCACACGAGTCTATAGCGTTGAGGATGCAAAAGACTTCCTTGCCGGTCAAGGGCCGGAAATTCTGCGCATGGCTCAGGAAGTTGACGGCAAATTCGTCAGCGGCTTTATCCGGGCATCCAAGCCGCTAGCGGTGAATAAAGCCGCTGCGTCCAGCGCAGAAGCACAGAACGCGAAAACGTCCTGCTGTGGAGGATGTGCATGCGGGGGTAAAGCATGACTTTGAATGTTCTGTTTCTGTGCACCCACAATTCCGCACGCAGCATCTTGGCGGAAGCTCTTTTGAACGATATGGGGGCGGGTCGCTTCAAGGCCTATTCTGCTGGTAGTAGTCCTCAGGAAAATCAGAAACCCAATGCGCTGGGTTTGCAGGTCCTGCAAAACGCTGGAATTTCCATCGAAGGATTGCGCAGCAAAAGCTGGGATGAGTTCGCGACATCTGCCGCGCCCACGATGGACCTCATCATCACCGTTTGCGACAACGCCGCCGGTGAGGTTTGCCCCGTCTGGCCTGGTCACCCGGCAACTGCGCACTGGGGTTACCCTGACCCTTCCGAAGGCAACGGCACGGACGCCGGGAAGCTGGAAGCATTTCGCAAAACGCTGCATGCCATGAAGCGAAGGCTGGAGCTGCTCATCAGCCTGCCAACGGATAAGTTGGCGAAGTCTGTATTGCAGACAAGCGCGCGCAACCTGGCGAAAGCTTGAGGCAGCAATGACTCTTCAGTGTGAAGTGACTGCCAAGCAGGCAGCACAAGCGCCCATGAGCGTGTTCGAGCGTTATCTGACGGTCTGGGTGTTGTTGTGCATCGTGGCCGGTATCGCGCTGGGTCAGTTCATGGCCAGTGTGTTTCAAGCCATTGGTCGTATGGAAATTGCAAAGGTTAATCTTCCGGTGGGGTTGCTCATCTGGGTCATGATCATTCCGATGCTGATAAAGGTGGACTTTGGCGCATTGGGCGAAGTCCGCAGGCACATCAAGGGCATCGGAGTCACGCTGTTTGTGAACTGGCTGGTCAAGCCTTTTTCCATGGCTTTCCTGGGTTGGCTCTTCATTCGTCACTGGTTTGCGCCATTGTTGCCAGCGGACCAACTCGACAGCTACATCGCCGGACTCATCCTGCTGGCAGCGGCGCCATGCACGGCGATGGTGTTTGTCTGGAGTCGCCTTACCGGGGGAGACCCACTGTTCACCTTATCGCAAGTGGCATTGAACGACACGATCATGGTGATTGCTTTCGCTCCACTGGTTGCTTTCTTGCTTGGACTTTCGTCCATCACGGTGCCGTGGGACACGTTGCTGACATCGGTGGTCTTGTACATCGTCATTCCGGTGGTTCTCGCCCAATGGATGCGCAAGACTCTGCTGGCAAAGGGAGCGGTTGCGTTTGACGCCATGATGGTCAAGATCGGGCCATGGTCTATCACTGCGCTGCTGGTAACACTTGTCTTGCTCTTTGCATTCCAGGGCGAGGCCATTCTCAAGCAGCCGATGGTCATTGGCCTGTTGGCAGTGCCCATCCTGATTCAAGTTTTGTTCAATTCAGGGTTGGCGTACTGGCTCAATCGCGCAGTGGGTGAGAAACACAACATTGCTTGCCCCTCTGCTCTGATTGGTGCTTCCAACTTCTTTGAGCTTGCTGTTGCTGCGGCCATCAGCCTCTTCGGTTTCAACTCAGGTGCAGCTCTTGCAACCGTTGTGGGAGTGCTGATTGAAGTGCCGGTAATGCTGTTGGTCGTTTACGTCGTAAACAATACCACTGACTGGTACCAGCGTGCGTAGAAAGTGGCATTTAGTCTGAGATGCCATAAAGCGGACGCTTCCCGCGGTCAGCTTTACGCTGCACAGCTGAATTGCCACACGCTCCATAGCGGCTGCATTGTTAACCGCATGCGGAAACCAGGCGGCGTACATTGACGACTTCAGCGAGGCTCGCGCAGCAAGAAATCGAACAGTGTCGTCATGGGGTTGCGCCGGTTATGAAATGTTGCATCGTCTCGCCAACGACTGTCCGGCTGGATTCATTGCCAACACTGTATCAAACTGGAAAATGCCGTTGGAAGGCCGGTCGAGGCGGTTAACATTCCCCCATGTTCAGTTACCGCCACGCCTTTCACGCCGGCAATCACGCAGATGTACTCAAGCACACCGTGCTGATAGCCGTATTGCGACATTTGCGACAGAAAGACACTGCCCTCACGGTTTTCGACACCCATGCCGGGGCTGGTCTATACCGGCTCGATGGTGACTACGCCGAGACCAGTGGCGAGGCGGCTGATGGTTTCTTGCGTTTGCTAACTGCACTAAATAAACCTGCGGTGGCCATCGGTAAATCTTCAACAGCGACAAAATCAATGGCGAATGGAATCGCGCCCGTGATCCAGGATTACCTTGATCTGGTCGCCGGCTTCAATGCAGCAGGCAGCCACAAGGTATATCCGGGCTCCCCCTTCATCATCCAGCGCTTGCTGGGCGAGCGTGACAAGCTCAAGCTGTTTGAGATCCACCCGACCGACACCAAAACGCTGTCCTCCAACATCGCGCAACTGGAGGCCGGGCGCCAGGTCGCGGTGCTGCGCGAGGATGGCTTTGAAGGCCTGAAGAAATTTTTGCCGCCACCGGCGCGACGCGCACTGGTGCTGAGCGACCCCAGTTACGAGATCAAAACCGATTACGCCCGCGTGGTGGCGATGGTCGCTGATTCGCTGGTGCGGTTTGCCACCGGCACCTATGTGGTCTGGTACCCCCTCATTCCACGACCCGAGGCGCACGACGTTCCGCGCAAACTGAAAACACTGGCCGTGAAAGCCGGCAAGCCCTGGCTGAATGCCAGCTTGACCGTCAAGTCAAGCAAATTGACTTCCGATGAAGCGGGCGAGGTGATCCGCCCTGGTCTGCCTGCCAGCGGTATGTTTCTCATCAACCCGCCTCATACCTTGAAGGCAGCGCTCCAGCTCGCACTACCGCAATTGGCAACGGTTCTCGGACAGGACCAGCACGCTACATCCGCCGTCGAGTCCGGCGGCTGATGCAGCCGAGCCGCAACGCAAATCAGATAAAAGATAAGGGACCCACTCCACCATGTCAGTTCAGGACCTCTACCAAAGAAAACGCGGCAGCGTTGAAGATGCCCTCGATCTGTTAAAAAATGGTGACTTCATCATTGTTCCGACCGGTGTCGGCGAACCGCCGACACTGCTCACGGCACTGTCGGAGCAGCGCCGACGCTTCCGTGATGTCAAGGTGGCGCAGATACTGGCGGTGCGCAAATACGGCTACATCGATCCGGAAACCGTTGAGCATGTGCGCCACGTTGCGTTCTTCTTCGGTGCCGCAACGCGTGTCGGCGGTCAAAGCGGCTGGATTGATTTCATTCCCAGCTATTTTTCAGAAATGCCCAGCCTGATAGAGCGCGGACAAATTCCGGCCGATGTCGTTTTTTCGATGGCCTCGCCGATGGACCGCTACGGCTATTTTTCACTCAGCCTGGGCGCGGATTACACGATGGCGGCGGTTGCCAAGGCGCGCGCCGTGGTGCTGGAGGTCAACCCGAACGTGCCGTTTTCCAACGGCAATTGCCATGTGCATATATCGCAGGTCACGGCATTGGTTGAGAGCAGCGAGCCGGTGATGGAAGTGGGCCTGCCGAAAATTGGACCGGTGCAAGTGGCCATTGGCAAATATGTGGCCGACATGATTGAGGACGGCTCGACGCTGCAAATTGGCTACGGCGGCATTCCGGACGCGGTGGTGATGCAGCTGACCAGCAAACACGATCTGGGTGTCCATACCGAGATGATCGGCGACGGCATTCTGACGCTGGTTGAAAGCGGCGCAGTTACCAATCGCAAAAAGACCTATTTGCCGGGCAAAATGATTGCCACTTTTGCGCTCGGATCGAAAAAACTGTACCAGTTCATGGAGCGCAACCCGGCGCTCGAAATACACCCGGTCGACTTCACCAACGACCCCTATCTGGCGGCAAAGAATGACAAGCTGATGGCGATCAATGCCACGTTACAAATCGACCTGCTGGGCCAGTGCGGCTCTGAGAGCCTGGGCTATGTGCCGTATTCCGGCACCGGCGGCCAGGCCGATTTTGTGCGCGCCGCCAACCGCTCAAACGGTGGCAAAGCCTTTATCGTGTTGCCCTCCACCGCCCAAAACGACCGTCTGACGCGCATCGTGCCGACACTGGCGCCCGGCACCCACACCAGCACCAGCAAAAATGACATCAACTATGTCGTCACCGAATACGGTGTCGCACAACTGCGCGGCAAATCAGCAAAACAACGGGCCCTGGAAATGATCTCGATTGCGCACCCGGATTTCCGCGCCGAACTGACCGAGGCTGCCAGGCAAATGCACCTGCTGTAGCAGTTGACGCCAGCGTGAATTTCATTGGACAAGGGAATAAACAAAATGAGTAACGGGGAAGAGATCCACCATGGCTAAGGGAATGATTCTGGCAGCCGGCCAGGGTACCCGGGTACGGCCGCTTACGCGCGACTTGCCGAAGCCGATGGTGCCGATTCTGGGCAAACCGGTGATGGAGTATCTGATCGCGCATCTGGCGCGCCACGGTATCACCGAGATCATGGTGAACGTGGCCTGGTATCACCACAAAATCGAAGAGTATTTTGGCGACGGCCAGCGCTGGGGCGTGCAAATCGGCTACTCCTACGAGGGTGTTCGCGAGCATGGCGATGTATTGCCGCGACCGATGGGCTCAGCCGGTGGCATGCGACGCATCCAGGACTTCAGCGGCTTCTTTGATGAGACCACTCTGGTGTTGTGCGGTGATGCACTGATTGATCTGGACATCACTGCCGCTCTGGCCGAGCACCAGGACAAAGGCGCCATCGCCAGCGTGGTGGCGCTGGATGTGCCCCTGGCCGATGTGCAAAATTACGGCATTGTGGTGGCGGCGCCCGACGGACACATCCTGTCTTTTCAGGAGAAGCCCAAGCCAGCAGACGCCAAATCAACCCTGGCTAGCACCGGCATCTACATTTTCGAGCCAGCCGTGCTGGGATTGGTGCCAGCGGCCACGGTCTATGACATTGGCTCGCAGTTGTTCCCTGATCTGGTTGCGCATGAGCTGCCGTTTTTTGTCCAGAACCGGCCGTTCAACTGGATCGACATCGGGCGCGTCAGCGACTACTGGTCGGTCCTGCAACGCGTACTGAGTGGTGAAGTGGCTCAAATGAATATGCCCGGGCGGCAGATCAAGCCGGGCATCTGGGTCGGGCTCAACACCTGCATTCCGTGGGACAAAGTCAAGATTGAAGGGCCGGTCTACATCGGATCAAGCGTCCTGATAGAGCCCGGCGCTACCATCATCGGCCCGGCCTGGATTGGGCACGGCAGCCATATCCGCACCGGGGCCAAGGTGGTGCGCAGCATTTTGTTTGAGTACACGCGCATCGCCGCCGACATGCGATTCAGTGAAATGATTGTCTCGCCCGACTACTGTGTTGACCGCCACGGCGATACCTTGTACCGCGGCGACGACACATCGCAGTTGCGCTGGGGTGATGCACGGGCCTGAAAACGTTCCACTCTTCAATCCAACCATCCTATTCGAGATTCGCTCCCATGCTGCTACAACCCGTTGTCCTGTCCGGCGGCTCCGGCACCCGCCTGTGGCCGCTGTCACGAGAGAAATATCCGAAACAACTGCTGCCACTGATTGGCGCAGACTCGCTGCTGCAAGCCACGGTGCGACGGGTCGAAGGCATCGCCGGCGCTGAACTGGCAGCGCCCATGGTGGTGTGCAATGAAGAGTACCGTTTTGTCATCGCCGAGCAATTGCGCCTGATGGGCAAGCCGGGCACCATCGTGCTGGAGCCCACCGGTCGCAACACGGCACCGGCGCTTACTTTGGCTGCTTTGGCAGCGATTAAAACTGGCGCAGACCCGGTGCTGCTGGTGATGCCGTCAGATCACGTCATTGTCGATGTCGCCGCGTTTCAACAGGTTGTCAGCCAGGGCGCCACGCTGGCCGCGCAGGGAGTCGTTGTCACCTTTGGCATCACACCCGCTGCGCCTGAGACCGGCTACGGCTATATCCAGTCAGGCGCGGCCTACAGCACCGCGTCCAATCAGGCAGCGCCAGGCAACGCCAGGCTGATTGCACGTTTTGTCGAAAAGCCTGACCTAAAAACAGCGCAGTCTTATTTGCAGGAAGGCTCTTACTTGTGGAACAGCGGCCTGTTCATGATGCGCGCCTCGGTCTGGCTGACTGCCATGCGCGTTTGTCGGCCCGACATTTTGCTGGCCTGTCAAAGCGCGTGGGATCAGGGCTCAACCGATGGCGAGTTTGTTCGGGTCGACAAGGAGAAATTTGCCGACTGCCCCAGTGATTCGATCGACTATGCTGTGATGGAGCGCATTGCGGCCCATGGCGGCGCAACGGACACGACTTCGAACGCATTGCCGCCCGGCGTGGTCCTGCCGCTGAGCGCCGGTTGGTCGGACGTCGGCGCCTGGGACGCACTGTGGCAGGTGTTGCCCAAAGACGCTGCCGGCAACGTGGCGCAAGGCGATGTCCTGCTGCAGGACTGTCACAACACGCTGGCGCTGTCGGAAGGGCGGCTGATCGCCTGCGTCGGCGTCAGTGATCTGGTGGTGGTGGAAACCGCCGATGCCATTTTGGTGGCGCACAAGGACAAGACACAAGACGTCAAGAAAATTGTCGACAGCCTTAAAAAGCAGGGTCGCGCCGAGAGCTCGATTCACCGCAAGGTGTTTCGCCCCTGGGGCTCCTACGACGGTGTCGACGCCGGCGAGCGCTTTCAGGTCAAGCGCATTGTGGTCAAGCCTGGCGGCATTCTCTCCTTGCAAATGCACCACCACCGCGCCGAACACTGGATTGTGGTCAGCGGCACCGCCAAAATTACACGCGGCGAAGAGACTTTTCTGCTGTCCGAGAACGAGTCCACCTTTATCCCGCTGGGCACCACCCACCGACTGGAGAATCCGGGCCGCGTGGCGCTCGAAATGATCGAGGTGCAGTCGGGTTCTTATCTGGGCGAAGACGACATCGTCCGCTTCGAAGATGTCTATGGGCGCTAGCGGGGCGGGATAATCCCTCCCCTATGGCTTTAATTACCTTTCTGAATGCCCAACTCGCTTTTGGCCACGTTGCGCTACTTGATCACACCGACTTTGCACTCGAAACCGGTGAGCGCGTCGGCCTGATCGGTCGCAATGGCACCGGTAAATCATCGTTTCTGAAAATTCTGGCTGGCCTTGAGAAAGCTGATGACGGCGCCTTGCAACTGCAACAAAGCCTGCGTCTGGCGTACGTTGCGCAGGAACCCATCCTGGACCAGGACGCGACTGTTTTTGTGGCTGCCAGCGCTGGCATCGCGGGGGTTATCGCACTCATCGAACAATACTGCGAAGGGGTTGGCGACCTGGACGCCTTGCAAAGCGCCATTGAAGCGCAGGACGGCTGGAACTGGGAGCAACGCGTGACAGAAACCCTGCACCGCCTGCACCTCGACGAAAACGCAATCGTCAGCACGCTCTCCGGTGGCACGAAAAAACGGGTCGCCTTGGCGCAAGCATTGGTCGCACAACCCGACGTGTTGCTGCTGGATGAACCGACCAACCATCTCGACCTGGACTCCATTGAGTGGCTGGAAGACCTGTTGGTGGCCTTCAAGGGCAGCGTCGTCACCATCACCCACGACCGGACTTTTCTGGATCGCGTGGCCACCCGCATCATCGAACTGGACCGTGGTATTTTGCGTTCCTATCCGGGCAATTTTTCCCAGTACCTGCTGCTCAAAGAAGATCAACTGGCGCAGGAGGCCGTCATCAGCGCCAAGGCCGACAAGCTGCTGGCGCAGGAAGAAATCTGGATCAGAAAAGGCGTGGAGGCCCGGCGCACCCGCAGTCAAAGCCGCATCGTGCGACTGGAAAAACTGCGCGCCAGCCGCGCCGCACATCGCGAAGCGGTGGGCAAGGTGCGCATGGACGTCGCCGCTGGTGTTTTGGGCGGCAAACTGGTGGCCGAACTGACACTGGCCAGCAAGGCCTTCGGCGACAAGATCATCATCAAGGACTTTTCCGCAACAGTGGTGCGCGGCGACAAAATCGGTTTGATTGGTCCCAACGGCGCCGGCAAAACCACGCTGCTCAAACTCATTTTGGGCGAACTGCAGCCCGACAGCGGCAAGATCAGACAAGGTGCCAATCTGCAGGTTGCCTACTTCGATCAGATGCGCAATGCGCTGGACCTCGACGCCACGCTGGTCGACTTCATCAGCCCGGGCAGCGAATGGATCGAGATTGGCAACCAGAAGAAGCACGTCAAAAGCTACCTGGGCGACTTTCTGTTTTCGCCGGCCCGCGCCAACTCTCCGGTACGCTCGCTGTCAGGCGGCGAGCGCAACCGCCTGCTGCTGGCACGCCTGTTTGCCCGGCCGGCCAATGTGCTGGTGCTGGACGAGCCCACCAATGACCTGGACATTGAAACTTTGGAACTGCTCGAAGAGTTGCTTCAAAGCTACGAAGGCACCGTTTTTCTGGTCAGTCACGACCGGACTTTTCTGGACAACGTGGTCACCAGCACCATTGCATTCGAGGGCGCCGGCTTGTGGCGCGAATACGAAGGTGGCGTGCAGGACTGGCTGATTCAATCGAAACGCAGCAAGGAGATCCAGCTTGCTTCAATTTCAGTAGCTGTCAGCGCACAGCAGACGGGTGCCAAAGGCCACAAAAACACCAAATCTACCGGTATAGGCAAAACCTTGACGCCGAAAAAGCTTGGCAACAAGGAGCAGCGCGAACTCGACAGTTTGCCCGCCAGGATAGAGGCACTGGAACAGGAACAAGCCGCCCTCAGAGCCGAGTTGGCTGACGTCAACCTGTATGTCAAAGATCCGCAGCGAGCCACCAACATTTATGAACGTGACGCGGCTATTGACGAAGAAATGCTGACCGCGCTGGCGCGCTGGGAAGAGTTGTCGGGCACATGAGGCGGTGTCTGAAAGCGATGCGATCTAACTCGCGTAAAGTCAAATGCATGAACCATCAAGCCCCACTCCATGAATAGCGTTGAATTCAGCGCCCTGCTGTTGCTGACGACTGCCGCCAGCTTCACCCCGGGTCCCAACACCACGCTGTCGACGGCGCTGGCGGCCAACTTTGGCTTGAAGCGCGCGCTGGGTTTTGTTGTGGCCGTGCCGGTCGGCTGGGGTCTGTTGTTGAGCCTGTGTGCGGGTGGTGTGGGCGCTCTGGTCGTGGCGGTGCCCATGCTGCGCCTGGCCATCACCTTGGTTGGCGTCAGTTACCTGTTGTGGCTGGCCTGGCGCTTGGGCGGCATCCGCTTCGAGTGGCGCACCGGCACATGGTCGCAGGCGCAACCGCATTGGCACACTGACTGCTCGCGCCTGGACGTCACTTTCTGGCAGGGCGTGCTGCTGCAGTTCCTCAACATCAAGGCCTGGATGCTGGCTCTGACCGTGGTGGCTGGCTGGCTGGCCGGACGTCCTGACGCGCTGGCGCGTTTTGCCGTCGTGCTGCCGGTGATGCTGATGTTCGGCCTGCTCAGCAATCTCAGCTATGCGCTCATGGGTTCACTCCTGCGCGAGTGGCTGGCGCAAGGGGCACGATTGCGCTGGTTTAACCGCGGTATGGCCGCCGTGCTGGTGCTGACCGCCATCTGGATGGCAACGCTTTGAACAAAGACATCAAAACAGGCTTGTGGCTGGGCACCCTGGGCGTGGTGATCTTCGCGTTGACTCTGCCGATGACGCGCATCGCCGTTGGCACGCCGCAAGCGCCGCAAATGTCCGGTGTGTTTGTAGCCACGGGGCGGGCCGTGGTGGCGGCCTTGCTGTCGCTGCCTTTTCTTTGGTTCACCCGTGCGCCGTGGCCGCGTCGCCAGGATTGGCTGCCATTGTGCGTGGTGGCGCTAGGGGTGGTGTTCGGCTTTCCGCTCTTTACCTCGATTGCCATGCGCCATGTGGAAGCGGTGCATGCCAGTGTCATGGTCGGTGTGTTGCCACTGGCTACTGCCGCTGTGGGTGCGTACCTTCACCAGCAGCGGCCATCGGCCGGATTTTGGTGGTGCGCGATATTTGGCACGGCGCTGGTGGTTACTTTTGCCGTGCTGCACTCCGGGCAGACGGGCCTGTATCTGCAGCGCGCCGACCTTCTGTTGCTGGCAGGCATGGCCTGCGCCGCCATGGGTTACGGCTGGGGCGCACGACTGTCTGGCGTGATGCGGGCCGAGCACGTGATTTGCTGGGCTTTGCTGCTGACCTTGCCGATCAACCTGGCACTCAGCGCGGCGCAATGGCCTCAAACACCGATCGAGCCGGTCGCCTGGTGGGCTTTTGCCTACGTCGCCGTGTTTTCCATGTGGCTGGGCTTTTTTGCCTGGTATCGCGGCCTGGCGCTGGGCGGCACCGTGCGCGTCAGCCAGCTGCAGCTGATCCAGCCATTCCTGAGCATGCTGTTCGCCGTACCGCTGTTGGGTGAATCGCTCGACTCAGTCACTGTGGGCTTCGGACTGGCCGTCATCGCTGTGGTTTTTGTTGGCCGCAAAATGCCGGTCAGCACCACCAGATAAACAAGTCACATAACGGGAACCAACATGGACATGATTGCAGCAAACACTTCGCCCTGGTTGTTGGCCCGGCGCACCGCAAAAATGAACCCATCGGCAATCCGCGAGATCCTCAAACTCACCGAGCGGCCCGGCATCATCAGTTTTGCCGGTGGCTTGCCTTCGCCCAAGACCTTTCCGGTGGCCGAGTTCGAAGCCGCCTGCGCCAAGGTGTTGCGTGATGACTCACACGCCGCGTTGCAATACGCCGCCAGTGAGGGCTTTGGCCCGCTGCGCGAAATGGTGGCCGCAGCGTTGCCATGGCAGGTGGACCCGGCCCGGGTTCTCATCACCACCGGCTCGCAGCAAGGGCTCGACCTGGTGGCCAAGGTCCTGGTGGACGCCGGCAGCAAGGTGCTGGTGGAGTCACCCACTTACCTGGGCGCCGTGATGGCTTTCACACCGATGGAACCTGAGGTCATCAGCGTGGCCGGCAACGATCAAGGTATTGATTTGACCGATCTGCGGACCAAGGCAGATGACGCCCGCTTTCTCTACGTGCTGCCCAATTTTCAGAACCCGACCGGGCGCACCATGAGTGAGAGCAACCGCGTCGCCCTGAGCGCAGAGGCGGCCCGACTGAAGTTGCCTTTAATTGAAGACAACCCCTACGGCGACCTGTGGTTTGACTCACCACCGCCCTTGCCGCTAACGACGCGCAATCCGGACGGCTGCATCTACCTTGGCTCCTTCTCCAAGGTACTGGCGCCGGGTCTGCGCATGGGTTATGTGGTGGCACCACAAGCGGTCTATGCCAAGCTGTTACAGGCCAAGCAGGCCGCCGATCTGCACAGCCCCGGCTTCAATCAGCGCGTGATCGCAGAGGTCATGAAAGATGGCTTTCTGGAGCGCCATGTGCCGACCATTCGGGCGCTCTACAAATTGCAGCGCGACGCCATGCTGGAAGCCCTGCGGCGTGAGATACCGGCCGGCGAGCCCGATTCGACGCTCAGCTGGAACACCCCGGCAGGTGGCATGTTTTTGTGGGCCAGATTGCCCAAAGGCATGAGTGCAGTGGAGTTGTTGCCGCACGCAGTCGCACAAGGCGTTGCCTATGTGCCAGGCGCGCCGTTTTACGCCGATCGCGCTGACCCGCGTACGCTGCGCCTGTCCTTCGTCACGCCCAGCGTGGCAGAAATCCATCGCGGCGTGACGGCGCTGGCAGCCGCAATCGGGGTTTACGCCGCTACTCTGAAAGACCTCAGGTCATGACAACCCGCACCCCATTGGCCACGGACGATGCGCACAAATCGGACATGTTGATCACGAGGTCGAACCGCGAGGCAGGCGCCTTCAGTCCGCGACCCAGCGCAGTTAAACCACCGCTGGCCGACGTGTCGCAGCTTGAAGCGACCGCCAGCGAGTCGCCCACGACTCTGCCCACCCTGCAACAGATCGAAGCCGCCGCACAGGTGGTGTACCGCGAATTCCAGGCCACGCCGCAATACCACTGGGCGCTGCTGAGCCAGCGTCTGGGCAGCGAGTGCTGGGTCAAGCATGAGAACCACACGCCCGTTGGCGCTTTCAAGCTGCGGGGTGGCCTGACCTACTTCGACCGGCTGAAGCGGCGCGGCGTCTTGCCGGGCAGTGTCATCAGTGCAACGCGTGGCAACCACGGCCAGAGCATCGGCTGGGCGGCGCGTGCGCACGGCGTGGCGTGCAGTATCGTGGTGCCGCTGGGTAATTCACTGGAGAAAAATGCCGCCATGCGCGCTTTGGGTGTGACGCTGATCGAATACGGTACCGATTTTCAGCAAAGCCGGGAGCACGCTATTTCTCTGGCCACCCAAAATGGCGCGCATATGGTGCCTAGTTTCCACCCGGATTTGCTTAGTGGCGTCAGCACTTACTGGTGGGAGTTTTTCAAAGCCGTGCCACAACTTGATGTGGTTTATGTGCCGATCGGCCAGGGCTCGGGCGCCTGTTCGGCCATCGCCGCCAAGCTGGCATTGGGTCACAAGGCAAGAATCGTCGGCGTTGTGAGCGCGCATGCGACGACCTATGCCGACTCGCTGATGGCGGGGCGCATCGTGGAGGCGCCAGTCAGCACGCTACTGGCCGATGGCATGGCCTGCCGCATCGCCGATCAGGCGGCACTGAACATCATGGCTCCGCATCTGGACCACATCGTCAAAGTGAGCGATGTGGAGGTAGCGCAAGCCATGCGCGACATCTACATCGATACCCACAACGTCGCGGAGGGTGCCGGTGCTGCTAGCTATGCCGCCGCCATGCAGGAGCGCCACTTGCTGCGCGGTCAAGTGGTTGGCACGACGCTTAGCGGCGGCAATGTGGATGCCGGCGTATTTGCCAAAGTGCTGCTGGCTTGACCGTTCGTCGTTGCCATAACGCAATTGATCTGATTCCCGGCCACACCGTCATCAAACCAGCGCTGGCGCAACGAATCCGGCTACCGGCAACCACAAGATGACTGTGGTACCCACGCCGATCTGGCTCTCGATCTCGACAGAACCTCCATGCAGCCCCATGATTTCCTTGACGATGCTCATGCCCAGTCCGGTACTGGCAATACGTCCTGAAGTATCGGCGCGGTAGAAACGTTCAAACACCCTGGCCGTCTGTTCCTGCGTCATGCCAATGCCATGATCCGTCAAGCGAATGCCGAGACGCACCGAGGCATCCGGACCGGTGCCGGTCAGGCTGGCCAGACTGATTTCCACCTGGCCGCCTGCCGGTGAATACTTGTAGGCGTTGGAGAGAACGTTGCGAACCGCCTGCATCAACTTGTTCCGGTCAGCTCGCACCCAGCGCGGCGTCAGCGGCAGGTCCAGACTCGTTGGCAGCTGCCCCGCCGGCACACCAAAATCGGCGGTGATCTGCTGCAGCAACTGATTGGCATCCAGGCTGGCAAAGACAAAGTCCTTACCGCGAAGATTATCAATGCGGGCCAAATCGAGCAGCTCGTTGATGATCGCAATCATCTGTTCGCACTGTCGGTAGATGATGCCTAGAAACTCCTTTTGCTCCTTCTCGGAGAACTGCTGGTGCAGCAATATTTCCGAATAGCCATAGATGCTGGCCATCGGTGTGCGCAGTTCGTGCGCAGCGTGCGACAGAAACTCACTCTTCATCCGGTCAACTGCGGATTCGTGTGTCACATCACGGAAATAAAGAATCTGTGAAACAGTCTCCGATTCCGACAGACGCAGACTAACTTCAAGGATGTGTTTGCCCGGTCCGGCCAGTTCGATCAGATGACGTCGGTGTCCACCACCTGCTTTCGCAATGTCGCTGTTGCCAGCAGGATTTTCTGCACTGACACGGTCTCGCAACGCGGCCAGATCAGGAAATCCAGCCGGTTCTGTGCAGGTACGCGCCAATAGTGCGCAAAAAGCCGCTTCCGCCAGCCCGACAATTTGGCTTGAATCCAGACCCGTCATGTGGAAAAAAGACGGGCTGGCATATTTGACACAGTGCTGCGCGTCAAACGAAACGAAGCCGTCCGGGCTCAAGTCGAAGATGGCATTGAGCTGCTCGGTGCGGTCGCGGATTCGCACCAGGGCATCTTCGAGCTCTTGCTGGACCTCCAGTCGCTTGCTGTTCTCGTCGACAAGTGCCGCATGACTCTGCGCCAATTGCGCGTTCTTTTCCCGAAGGGCCTCAGCAATGCTGGCAGTCTCCGCGTTGGCGCGAGTCAGCTGAACAATGCGCTCAGCGATGGCAACTGACATGACATTGAATGCGGCGCCCAAACGTCCGACATCGTCACCTCCCTCCGGCACAGGAGCTGGCGTCAATTGCCCTTGCGCCACCTTGATACTGGCCTTGGTTAGCAACGTAAGTCGGCGCGTGATCAGCATGCCAAGCAGGGTCAGCAGGCCGGCTGTCAATAGCAGTTCACTCACGGCGATGAAGATACCCTGGGTCAGCAAATTTTTTCGCGCCAGCACAATGCGGGATAAATCGAGCCCAAACTGCAGCTTCCCCAGAGACTGCCCAGCCAGTATGATCGGCAGCGCCAGGTCATAGCGCGGCGGGTCGCCATCCAGTGTGTAACTAACGTCGGCCGGCGGCAGCGCCTTGTTAGCCGGCCAGCCGCTGCTGGCGACGATGTCGCCACCAGCATCCGTCACCGCCAGGTAAACAATTCCGCGAATGGCTTGGCTTTCATTCAGAATTGCCCGCACCGTGGCGTAGTCGTACTGTGCCAGCGGCGCCACCAACGCGGCCGATAAAACCGGCGCGATCTGTTCGGCTTGCTCGCGCGCTTGTTCACCCATAGCCTCGTACAACAGACGCTGGCTGTTGCCAACCAGTATCACCAGCATGGCAAACTCAACCAGCAGTGCCGCCAATACCAGGCGTCCACGTACCGTGCGCCAAGGGGCGAACTGCATTAGCCGCCTTGCCCTTGTTTTAGCACCAGACGAACTTCGTTGGCGTAGGGGTCAAGGGCAACCAATTCGCGCACCTCTAGTGGCCGATAACCGCCGAGCTTGTACTGGGCGAAATATTGCTTGGCTTGCTGTGTTTCCGCAAAAGCCCACAGTGCAGCGACGATGTCCTGCTGCTTCTTTGCGTGACGGACGTTGAGCATGTAGACACGTCCGGCCATCGGCAAACTCTCGGCCAGCACCCGCAACTGTGCTCGCATTGGCGAAGGCAGGTTCTGAAAGTTTGCCAGCGACATAAAACCAGCGCTACCTTCGCCCTTGAGCAACAGCTGTCCGACACTGTCAGAGGCGCTGACGTAGTGCAGTGTGGCCCCCGGTACCGAGTTGCGCGACAGCCAGTGCTGCCCCCAAAGCGTCACCAGGGATGATGCCGAGAGTCCCAGCACGGTGCTGCCAGCCAGATCCTTCGGTTCACGATAGCGGCTGTCAGACACTACCAGCGCCACCGCCTTGAAATCGGCTTGATAAGTCAACAGCGCCAAGTAGCGTGCATCGGTCTGCAGCAGACGCGCCTGGTGGCCAGTAGTAATCGCGATGTCGTAGTTTTGCGCGATGGCACGCCGGGCAAATTCCGTGAAATCAGGTGCAGTCACTATTTCCACCGGTCGCTGCAATGCCTGCTCCAGATACAGGCGCAAGGGTTGGTACATCTCGATGATCACGCGTGCGCTCGAATGCGGCGCAACACCAATCCGAAATGTGGCTGTTGCGGGTGCCGCCAGACTTAGCGCCGGCAGCAGCAGAAACATGGAGAGAATCCAGTGGATGCGGCGCATGAGAGGGGTCCTCCGGAAACGGATGAATACTGACGATCAATCGCTGTTCGCGTGGCTGCTGCGCGACTCGGATTCGGGGGATTGTAGGCCCCTTGTTTGGTCCACCCGTCTGTAAGCTGCAATGCAACTTGCCGGCCAGCGTTCGTTGCCGTCGCTAGGGCGACAAGAGACAAAGAGCGATCTGGTTTAGATTCGCGGCATGGGAACCCTCTACCTCGTACGCCATGGCCAGGCTTCGTTTGGCGCCGCCGACTACGACAACTTAAGTGCGCTGGGCCAGCAGCAAAGCCTGCGACTGGGCGACTATTTCCGCCAGAAGGGTCTGACTTTTGAGGCTGTCTTGACCGGTACCTTGCGCCGTCACCTGCAGACTTATGATGCCATCCGCGAGGGCATGGGGGCCAGCTTCACCGCCGGGCCGCCCCAAGGGGAAGCAGCGCCCTCGGGGGGCAGCGCAGCACACAAAGTGGCGAGCGTGGGGGCACCATTGCGCTGGCCAGGACTGAACGAATTTGACAGCGAAGCCGTCATCGCCACCGTGCACCCCTATAAACTTGAAAAGCCCGACACACCCGAGCTCTATCGTCATCACTTTCGTCTGCTGCGCGACGGCTTGACGCAATGGATGAACGGTGTTGTCAGCCCGAAGGGCATGCCCAGCTACCTTGAGTTCAGGCAAGGCGTCATCCATGCGCTGGACCACATCCGGAAAAACTGCGACGGCAATGTGCTGATCGTCTCCAGCGGCGGCCCCATTGCCACGGCGGTGGGCCACGTGCTGGGCACCACGCCCGAGACCACCATTGAGCTCAACATGCGCATCCGCAATAGCGCCATCACCGAGTTCGCCTTCAACCCCAAGCGCCACACGCTGGTGACCTTTAACACCCTGCCACACCTGGAACACGCTGACCACGCAAGCTGGATCACCCACGCCTGAGACAGTCTTTGTCATGCATCCGCCCCTGCCTGCACTCATTCAGGCCCTGCTGGAGCCCGCACGCTACCCTCATCCGGTGGCGCGCGTCGAGCTGGTTGAGACGCACATTTCATGGGTACTGCTGGCCGGTGACTACGCCTACAAAATCAAGAAACCCGTCACCCTGCCGTTTCTGGATTTCGCTACGCTGGCGCAGCGCCAGACTTACTGCGAGATCGAGTTGCGGCTGAATCGCCGCTTCGCGCCGGCGCTCTATCTGGATGTGGTTGCGATCAGCGGCAGGCCCGAAGACCCTCGGCTCGGCGGTGCCGGCGCAGCGATCGAGTTTGCCGTCAAGATGCGTCGCTTCGATCAGACCGCCCGATTGGACCGGCTGTGCGCGCGCGGCGCACTGACAGCCGAACACCTTAGCGAGTTGGCCCAGACCCTGGTCAGCTTCCAGCGGGTTGCGGCGGTAGCTGCGCCGGACTCGCGCTTTGGAAACCCAGACGAAATTCTGGCGCCGGTGCTGGAGAACTTTGAAGAGCTGCAAGCCCTGCTGCCCGAGCCACCATGGCAAAGTCGGCTGGCTGCCTTGTCGGCATGGAGCCGCAGTGAGTTCCAGCGCCTGCGCCCGCAATTCATCGGGCGCAAGGCGTCCGGACGGGTGCTTGAGTGCCATGGTGACCTGCACCTGGGCAACCTGGCACTGATCGACGCTCGCGTGACGCTGTTCGATTGCATCGAGTTCAACGAAGACTTCCGCTGGATAGACGTGGCCAGCGAAATCGCCTTCACTTTTGTTGATCTGCTGGATCACCGCCAGACCGGCCTGGCCTGCTGGTTTCTTAATCAGTGGCTCAGCCACAGCGGTGACTTCGGCGCTGTGCCGCTACTGCGTTTTTATGCCAGCTACCGGGCGCTGGTGCGGGCCAAGGTGGCAGCCATCCGCGCCAGTCAGGATGGGACAGACATGGGCGAGGTGCACGGCTATGTGGCGCTGGCCGAACAGCTGGCCTGGCCGCCCCGGCCCCGACTCATCATCACCCATGGCTTGTCCGGCTGCGGCAAGACCGCCGCATCGACCCGGCTATTGCTGGGCGACGCCACCGCCACGACGCTGCGCCTGCGCTCCGATGTGGAGCGCAAACGCCTGTTCGGACTGGCCCCGCAGGACAGCAGCGGCTCGGCCGTGGATGGCGGCATCTACCAGCCGGACGCTCAGCAAACCATCTACCGCCACTTGCTGGAGCTGGCCCGCGAGCAGTTGGCAGCCGGTTGGTCCAGCGTCGTCGACGCCGCTTTTCTGCGGCGCGCGGATCGGTCCGCCTTCCAGACGCTGGCAGCCGATGCCGGTGCGGAGTTCTTCATCCTGGCACCCCAGGCGACAGCGGCGCAATTGCGTCAACGCATCGTCGGGCGGCTGAAGGAAGGCGGCGATGCGTCGGAAGCCACTCTCGCTGTGCTGGAGCGGCAAATGGCCTGGATCGAACCGCTGGACGCAGATGAGTGCCTGCGCTTGTACCCTGCCAGCGCCAGCCAGTCGCTGGGCGCGAACATCAACGGTCGAGGTTAGCGCGCAGCGAGCCCGGGCTTTGCCACCAGCGTACTCAAGGGCAAGCGGTCCATTTCTACCAGTAGTCTAGCCAAACTTAGCCCCGCCGCCTCCACTACGGCGCGCCCCTTCTGTGCCGTCGCTGCAGCGGCGTTACCGACCGCGCCAGCCGGGTTGTAGTCCTGCATTTGCCAGCCGAGCTTGGCACTTTTTCCATTGCCCAGAATGTCAAAGCGCTGTGCCCGGTCTTGTGAGGCAGAGGCAAAGTTTTGCGCTTGGGTCATGTCCACGTGGGCCGGGTCCAACGCCAGCATCATGGAGGTCTCCAGATCGCCGGCGTGGATGCCAAAACGGTGTTCGGTAGCACCAAATAGCGCGTTAAGGTCATTGCCCTGGGCGTCCAGCAACGGCAGATTGAACCAGCTCACGCTGTACACCAGCATATCGAGCCGTGCGCGCAAATCGCGCGCCACCATGTCCATCACACTGACCTGGCCGCCGTGCGAATTGAAGAGCAACAGTTTCTTGATTCCCGCGGCCGCCACCGATTCCGCAATGTCGGTCCACAGCCGCAGAATGGTCCCGGCCTTGAGGGTCAGTGTGCCGGCAAAGCGTGCGTGCTCGGGACTCAGACCGACCACCTGCGTCGGCAGGAACAGCACCTTCAAACCCGGAGCCAAATGCGGCAACGCCGCCGCCACCACACCGTCCACCAGCACCGTGTCCACGCTCAGGGGTAGATGCGGACCATGCTGTTCAGTGGCCGCGACCGGCAGCACGGCAATGGTCTGCGCCGCCTGGCCGCTGCTGATGAGTTGGGCGAAGTCCTGCGTGCAGAGATCGACCCAGAATCTGGATAAGGTTGTCATTGTTCGCTATCTTAGAGCCTGATCGGGAACGCCGTGCCGCTTCTGGCGCTGTGCCAGCGCCTTGGTTACACGAATTTTGGGTGCGAACTGTTTCGGCAGCAGTCCTTTCAAGGCCCGCGGACTGGCCCGCGCGCCGCTGACGAGGTAGTCGGTCAGCAGAGCTTGTTGCACCGCCTGTACCGGCAAACCACGACTTTCACACAGGTAATCAAACAAGGCGTTCACCAGCATCTCGGGCGAGATGCCGCTGGTGTTTCGGCTGCTGTGCCAAAGCCAATCGGCAAAAGCGAGGAACGGATAAAAAGGAGAAGCCTGACCCTGGTCCAACCACAGTGACAGGGTTTGCCTGAAGCGCCCCGAGTTGGCAACCAGGTCCCAATAGCGCGAGAAGCGGGTAAAGCGTTGCAGCGTGACAGCGTCCACGACGCCGGTTTGCTGCACCGTGTAGGGTGGCTCGGGGTCATAGACCATGGCGTGTTCTGCGTTGTGACGGGCAATGGGCGTGCCGCGCAAACGCTTCAAAATACCAAGCTGGATCTCGTGCGGCCGCAGCGCATACAGACGGTTAAAACCGGCGGCAAAACTTTCCAGCGTTTCGCCGGGCAGGCCAAAGATCAGATCGGTGTGTAAATGCGCGTGTGACTCTGTGGCCAGCCAGCGCAGGTTGGCCTCGGTCTTGTCGTTGTCCTGCTGGCGTGAGATGCGCCGCTGCACTTCTGCATTGAAGCTTTGGATACCTATTTCCAGTTGCAGTATGCCGGGTGGGAATTGCGCAATCACGGTCTTGAGACGATCTGGCAGATGGTCGGGAACGACTTCGAAATGCAGGAACAGATGATCGGCTGATTGACTCGTGCCCGGCGCGGGCAAGCGATCCAGAAAAAACTGCAGGATGCGCACCGAGGCGTCGATTTTCAAATTGAAAGTTCTGTCGACAAACTTGAAGTTGCGGGCACCGCGCTGATGCAAAACCTGTAGCTGCGCCAAAAACAAATCCAGATCAAAAACCCAGGCGGTCTTGTCCAGCGAACTCAGACAAAACTCGCACTTGAACGGGCAACCACGCGAAGCCTCAACGTACAGCAGGCGGTGCGCCAGATCAGCGTCGCTGTACTCGGCATAAGGCAGCACAATCTGGTCCAGTGGCGGCTGCTCACCCGCGATAACCTTCATCAGCGGCTGCGGCCCGTGCAGCAGGGCACGGCATAGTTTGGCAAAGCTCACATCGCCCCAACCGGTGATGACAAAGTCGGCCAGGCGCACGATGTCTTGCTCTTGCATTTCATGGCTGACTTCGGGGCCGCCCAGCACTACTTTCACATCCGGACGCGCGCTTTTCAGCAGGCGCACGACTTCAGTGGATTGGGTCACGTTCCAGATGTACACGCCAAAGCCAACAATCTGCACCGAACCGGTGTGCATGGTGTCCCGGTTTGGCCCGTCCAGCATCACCAGCAACTCATCAATTACCTCCTGCGGTTTGCGGGCAATGGTGAATTCGCACAGCGCAGTGCTGGCCCGCAGATCGCCCATATTGGCCAGCAAATAGCGCAAGCCCAGCGAGGCATGGATGAACTTCGCATTCAGGGTGCACAGGACAATGGAAGGCGCGCCAGGAGCGGTATGCGGCATACCGGTATTATCAAAGGATGACGCAAGACCTGTTTCGCAATGACAGCTACCTCAAAGAGTGCGCCGCCACGGTCACAGCCATCACGGCGCAGGGCATCGTGCTGGACCGCAGCGTGTTTTACCCACTGGGGGGCGGCCAGGCCGGTGACGCGGGCGTGCTGGTGCTGGCCGATGGCAGCCAGATCGCCATTGTGGATAGTCGCAAGGGCAAGAATGAAGACGGCAGCTTCAACAACGATGTTTGCCATGTGCCGGCACCGGATGTGCTCGCTCATTTGATGGAGCAGGCACCGCCCGGTGGAGTCCGTCTGGCGGTGGGTGACCCGGTCACGGCGCGCATCGACTGGGCCCGGCGGCATCGCCTGATGCGTTTTCACACCACAACGCACCTGCTGTGCCATCTGGTGCCACAACTGGTGAACGGTTGCTCCATCACGCCCGACTATGCGCGACTGGACTTCAACATGACCGACGCCCTCGACAAGGAGACCCTCACAGTCGGTATTGCACGCCTGGTGGCAGCGGCACACCCGGTCACGGTTAGCGCCATCACGGACGAAGAACTGGACGCCAATCCGGCACTGGTGAAAAGCATGTCGGTGCAGCCGCCACGCGGCAGCGGCAAAATTCGCACCATCCGCATCGGCAGCCTTGACTTGATCGACTTGCAGCCCTGCGGCGGCACCCACGTGGCAAACACGGCGGAAATCGGTCAGGTCGTCGTCACCAAAATCGAAAAGAAATCAGCCAGCACGCGTCGTGTCGTGCTGGGCTTTGCGCCATGAGCCGGGGAAACGTCAAAAATGCCACCGGCGACTCATTTTTTGTCTGGGAAGGCAATGTGCTGGTGGTCAACATTCTGGGCAAACCCAGCGCCGCACGCGACGCCATCGGCAAGCCCAAGGGCACACAACTCAAAGTCAGTGTGACAGCGGCACCGATAGCGGGTAAGGCGACCGACCATATGGTGCGATTTTTGGCGCCGCAGTTTGGCGTGGCGGTGGCCGACATCGAGGTTGTATTTGGGCGCGAAAATGTCAACAAGCAATTGCGTATCCAGGCACCCAAGAAGTTGCCCGCGGTGTTTGCCCAAGGAACTTTGCTCTTCTGACCCACTCCTACATTGCAATGACATTTTTTAAATTCTTTCAGCGCCCTCTTGTCAATTCGCTTTTGATAGCTGCTTGCTTCTTATCGACAGGGGCTGGCGCTCAAAACCCGGCAAAAACCATAGTCACGACGGCGCAAGTGCGCGCCGAACTTATGGCGCATGCGCCGGACGGTGCTGACCCCGGCAAGGCGGTGTGGCTGGGACTGCAGCTGACGCACCAACCGGAATGGCACACCTACTGGAAGAATTCGGGCGACTCCGGCCTGCCCACAACGCTGCAGTGGACGCTGCCTGTGGGTGTGACGGCCGGCGAGATTGCCTGGCCGCTACCGAAAAAGATCCCCATTGGCAACCTGGCCAACTACGGTTATGACGCTACCGTGCTGCTGCCGGTGCCAGTGACCATCACCGGAGCCTTCAAGCCAACGCTACCCAACAGCGAGATCGAGGTCAAACTCAAGGCCAACTGGCTGGTATGTCGCAAGGAATGCATACCCGAGGAAGGCGAGTTCGCGCTGAAAATACCCGTCAGGGGCTCAACGGCCATCAACAGTGCGGCTTTCAACGCTGCCTTTGCCGCCCAGCCGCATGCTCTGACGGGTAGCGGACCAGATGACAGCCATGCGCAGATCGACGGCAATGCAATCAAACTCACGGTGCAGGGGTTGCCCACCGCACTGCGTGGCAAGACGCTTGACTTCTTTCCCGAGACACCCGAAGTGATTGCGACAGCTGCGTCATGGACTCAGGTCTGGAACGGTGACATCTGGAGCGCACGGGTACCGCTGTCGGTTGAGCGCAGCAATTCACCTGCCGTCATACCCGTGGTGTTGGCGGCTGACAGCCAGGCTTATCGCGCAGAACTCAGGGTGCTGGGTGTCTGGCCAACGGTGCCTGCAAACGCCACTGTCGTGACGGCACCAGAACTTGCGTCATCCCCTGCTGCACCACCTATCAAGCCATCTATCACGCTGCTGGCCGCCTTGCTGGGTGCCTTGCTGGGTGGACTGATTCTGAACCTGATGCCGTGCGTGTTTCCGGTACTGGCGATCAAGGTGATGAGCTTCACACGGCATGCCAACGACCGGCGCGGCCACCGCATCAGCGGCCTGGCCTACAGCGCGGGGGTGGTGATCTCCTTCCTGGCGCTGGGGGCGCTGTTGCTGGGCCTGCGCAGTGCCGGTGAGCAACTCGGTTGGGGTTTTCAACTGCAGTCGCCCGCCATAGTGGCGGCGCTGGCTGCGTTATTTACGGTGATGGGTTTGAACCTGGCCGGCGTGTTTGAATTTGGTCACTTTCTGCCCAGTCGCGTGTTGCTGCTGGAGGCCAAGAACCCGGCTGTCAATGCGTTTTTGTCGGGCGTGCTGGCGGTCGCTGTTGCATCGCCCTGCACTGCACCATTCATGGGTGCCTCGCTCGGTCTTGCGCTCGGTTTGCCGGCGCTGCAAGCCCTGCTAATTTTCACCACCATCGGGGTCGGCATGGCCCTGCCCTATCTGGCCGCCAGCCTGATTCCGGCCGTCGCCAAACTGCTGCCGCGCCCCGGTGCCTGGATGGACACCTTCCGCCACGCTATGGCGTTCCCCATGTTTGCCACTGTGGTGTGGTTGGTGTGGGTGCTGGGACAGCAAAGCGGCATTGATGGCGCCGGCGCGCTGCTGGCCTTGCTGGTGGCCCTCAGCGCCTTGCTGTGGTCGCTCACGCTCAAGGGGCGTAGCCGATCCGTGGTCGCGACTATTTCAATTGCCGTCTGCGCCTTGTTGGTGGGAGCTATCGGCCGCAATATTGTCAAGCCTGTGGAAGTCACGTCGGCTTCATCAAGTACTGACCGTTGGCAAGCCTGGGCCCCCGGCCGCGTCGAGCAAGTGCTGGCCAGTGGTACACCGGTGTTCGTCGACTTTACCGCTGCCTGGTGTGTGACCTGTCAGTACAACAAGAAAACCACCCTGGTGGACAAGGATGTGCTGGCCGATCTGCAGGCGAAAAAGGTCACACTCCTGCGTGCTGACTGGACCCGGCGCGACCCCGCCATTTCCGCCGCTCTGGCGCAATTGGGCCGCAACGGGGTTCCGGTTTATGTTCTCCACAAGGTGGGCAGCGCACCCGTCGTGTTGTCCGAAATTTTGAGTGTGCAAGAGGTCCGGGCGGCGCTGCAAGCGCTTTGACCTATGACGCAGGCTGACGACATTCGTCACATCCTGAGCAACTGCAGGACTGTCGCCGTGGTGGGCCTGTCACCCAAGCCGCACCGCGACAGTTATGGTGTGGCGCTCTATATGCAGAAGCAGGGCTGGCGAATCATTCCTGTCAATCCCAACGCGGCTGAAATACTGGGCCAAAAAGCCTATCCAAATCTGCTGGAGGCGGCTCGGTACGAACGCATTGAACTGGTCAACGTGTTTCGCAACAGCGATGATGTGGCGCCGATTGCCGCCGAGGCCATTGCCATTGGTGCCCAGGCTTTATGGTTGCAGTTGGGTATTGAAAACACGGCGGCGGCCAGTGCTGCGCAGGCGGCCGGTTTGCGGGTGGTGCAGAATAAATGCCTGATGGTGGAACACGCGCGCAGCGTTTAAGAATGTGTTAATTCGCCAGTGTTAACTTTGGCTCCTGACACGTTCGAGCCTGAACAGCGATCAAGTTAATCGCGAGATCGGACAGCGCTGTTACCAACCAAAGGAACCCACCATGAACTCAAACCTGAACAAAACATATTGGCTGGCCTGTCTGGCTCTGGCATTACCGCTGGGCGCAGCCGCCAACCCGATACAGGACAGCTATCGCGCTGCCGCCAAGCTGGAAAATCCTGCTTTCAAAGACTTCTCCGCCGCCGCCGGGCAAAAGCTTTACTCAACCAAGGTGGGCGAACTCACCTGTGCGTCATGTCATACCGATTCACCCTTGGCAGTTGGTAAACACGTCAAGACCAACAAGGAAATTTTGCCGCTGGCACCGGCAGCGAACCCAAAGCGCTTTACCGACGTGGCCAATGTGGAAAAGTGGTTCAAGCGCAATTGCAACGATGTGATGAGCCGCGCCTGTAGCGCCCAGGAAAAAGGTGATTTCATCGCCTACGCCCTGTCCGTCAAGTAAATCAAGTGAAGCCTGGCCCGATGCAACGAACTTTGATCTGGGACGTTCCAACCCGCTTGTTTCATTGGATGCTGGTGCTTTGTTTTGCTGGCGCCTGGCTTACCAGCGAGTCGGATGAGTGGCTGTCGGTCCATGTGTTTTTGGGTTATCTCATGCTGGGCCTGGTGGCCTTTCGAGTGGTCTGGGGCCTGATCGGCACGCACTATGCCCGTTTTTCGTCATTCTGGTTCGGACCCAAAACAGCGCTGACTTATTTGCGCCAGTTACTGACGGGCAAGGCTGAGCGCCATGTCGGTCACAACCCGACCGGCAGTCTGGCCATCTATTTGCTGCTGATCCTGACCCTGGTAGTGGGCGTCACCGGCTTCTTTACTTTGGGTGGTGAAGAACGGCAAGGAGCGGCGGCCGGCTGGATGAGTTTTGCGCAAAGTCAGACGTTCAAGGAACTGCACGAATTCTCAGCCAACCTGATGCTGCTGCTGGTGTTGGGGCATCTTGCCGGGGTGGTGGTGGAAAGCGTTTTGCATCGGGAGAATCTGGCGCGCTCTATGTTCACGGGCACCAAGCTGGCCAATGCCGGAGCCCCGGCGGCGCGGCCGCGCCGGGAGGTGGCGGTGCTGATGGTGGTGCTGGCTGCGGCCTATGGGCTTTGGTGGTTTTTCTACGCCCTGCATGCGCCCCTGGAGAGGCAACTCGGCCGACCCGTGGGCAAGCTCGAGACGTCGAGTGTTGCCTTCGTCGGCCCCAAACTGGCTGACAACGCCCAATGGCGAGATGAGTGTGGCAGCTGCCATCTGGCATTTCACCCTTCGCTGCTGCCGAGCCGATCATGGGTACGTATCATGGCCGAGCAAACCCAGCACTTCGGTGCTGACCTGGCGTTTGATGCACCCACCAGCGCAGCATTGTTGACTTTCATGACCGAGAATTCGGCCGACCGGCATCAGACCGAGCCAGCAAGCAAGATCGACCGGTCACTCAAGATCGAGGCGGCGCCACTGCGTATCACTGAAACGCCTTATTGGGTCAAGAAGCACAAGGACATCGCAGCAGCCGATTGGCAATTGCCGCAAGTTAAAAGCAAAGCCAACTGTGCGGCCTGCCACCTGGACGCCGAGGCCGGTACGTTTGAGGACGCCGCCATGCGCTTACCTGCTCGCAGCGCCAAACCCTGAGGGCTCTTGCTGCGACAATTGGGGCATGAATACACCAGCCCTCCCCAGCGCCTTTGCGCCCCTACAAAACGACAGCTTCATCCGCGCCTGCCTGCGCCAGGCCACTGATCACACACCGGTCTGGCTGATGCGCCAGGCCGGACGCTATCTGCCCGAGTACCGTGCCACACGCGCCAAAGCAGGCAGCTTCATGGGCCTGGCCACCAACACCGACTACGCCACCGAAGTCACCTTGCAGCCGGTGGACCGCTATCCGCTGGACGCCGCCATTTTGTTCAGCGACATCCTGACCGTGCCCGACGCCATGGGGCTGGGGCTCACGTTTGCATTGGGCGAAGGTCCCAAATTTGCCAGCGCCGTGCGTGACGAAGCAGCGGTCGCCAAACTGGCGGTGCCAGACATGGACAAGCTGCGCTACGTGTTTGACGCCGTCACCTCAATTCGCAAAGCCCTCAACGGACGGGTGCCACTGATTGGTTTCTCCGGCAGCCCCTGGACGCTGGCCTGTTACATGGTGGAAGGCGCCGGCTCAGACGACTACCGTTTGGTCAAAACCATGCTGTACAGCCGACCTGACCTGATGCACAAAATACTGCAAATCAACGCTGACGCCGTAGCACAGTACCTTAATGCTCAAATAGACGCAGGCGCGCAGGCCGTGATGATTTTCGATAGTTGGGGCGGCGTGCTGGCCGACGGCGCGTTCCAGGAGTTCAGCCTGGCTTATACGGCGCGGGTGCTGGCACAGTTGAAAAAAGAGCACGACGGTGTGCGTATCCCGAGTATCGTGTTCACCAAGGGTGGCGGGCTGTGGCTGAAGGAAATGGGCCAGTTGGACTGCGACGTGCTGGGGTTGGACTGGACCGTCAACCTGGCCAAGGCACGTGCTTTTGTGGGCGAGCATAAAGCTCTGCAGGGCAATATTGACCCCAACGTGCTGTTTGCCAGTCCGGCCCAAATTGAGGCCGAGGTGGTCAAAACACTGACCAGCTTTGGTACGCCGCACACCGGCGCGGGTACCGGCCCGACCCACATCTTCAACCTCGGGCATGGCATAAGTCAGTACACACCTCCCGACCATGTGGCGGCCCTGGTGCAAGCCGTGCATGAACATTCGCGAGCCATGCGGGCATAGTTCATTGAGAACTGAACCCGTAACACTTTTCGACCACCTGTAACGGGCATCTGACTTATGCACAAAAGTTTTGCTGCACTGCGCAAGGCAACTCGCGCCGAGAGGATCGCTGCTACAAAACCAATAGCGACTGCAAGTGATTGATTTATAACGATTTTTAAATTTGCTTTTTTTATGGGCAATCCAGCAAAAGCCTTGATTTTCAAGGCCTTGAGGGCGCTGAGGACAAGATATCAACAAAGTTATCCACAGAAACGCTGAATGCGGTATAAATTGCTTACAAATCATAGACTTATGAGAGTTTTCGCAAGTTCACATCAACTTAACCCCGTAGGTCGGACACCGGCATGAGTCACCTGATCCAGGTCGTCGTCCAGACTCCGGCTCACAGCCAAGTGGCACGGACATTGACCTACCGCAGCGAGCTGCCACTGACAGCTGGTACCCTGGTACGGGTGCCGCTAGGCAAGCGCGAGTTAATGGGTGTGGTGTGGGACGATCCCACTGATCCCGCATCCAGCAACTCAGACCAAGGCATCCCGCCAGAGAAACTTCGGTCAGTCGCTGGCACGCTAAGCGACATTGCGCCGCTTACCATCGCATGGCGACAGCTGATCACGTTTGCGGCCGGTTATTACCAGCGGTCGTTAGGCGAGGTGGCACTGGCCGCATTGCCACCTTCATTGCGCGATCTGAATGCACTGCAGTTGGCGCGACGACTCAGGCGGCACGCCAAAGCCGCTGATGCGGGCTTGCCAGACGACTCTAACGTCATCAATCAGGTACCGCTGACGTCTGAACAAATGCTGGTGATACGCCAGTTTAAGCGCGAAGACGGACCCTTTCTGCTGTTTGGCTGCACCGGTAGTGGCAAAACAGAAGTCTATTTGCGCTGCGTTCAGACCATGCTTTCAAGCGACGCAACTGGCCAGGCCATTGTGATGGTGCCTGAAATCAATCTCACACCCCAGCTAGAAGAGCGATTTATGGCGCGCTTCCAACCACTTTTCGGCGACAAATCCGTGGTTTCGTTGCACAGTGGCATGACCCCGGCGCAACGCCTGAAGAGTTGGCTGGGCGCCCACACTGGCGCTGCCCGCATCGTGCTGGGTACCCGCATGGCGATTTTTGCCTCGCTACCGCATCTCAAACTAATCATCGTGGACGAAGAGCACGATCCCAGCTACAAGAGCCAGGAGGGTGCGCGTTACTCCGCGCGCGACCTGGCCGTCTATCGCGGTCGGCTGGAAGGCGCCAAGGTCATACTGGGGTCCGCTACACCGTCCATGGAGAGCTGGCATCACAGTCGACCGCTGGATGAGGGCGGGCGATACGTGCGGCTGCTGATGCCCAGCCGCATCGGCGCTACCGGCGGCTGTGCCAACACCGGCGGTGCCTTGCCGCTGGTGCGTCGGGTGGATATGAACCGTCAACCCAAAGGATGCGTCATTTCACCGCCCCTGCTCGACGCCATCATGCAACGCGTGGCGCGCGGTGAACAGAGCCTGGTTTTTTTGAACCGCCGCGGTTATGCGCCAGTGCTGCATTGCACCGACTGTGACTGGAAAAGCGAGTGCCCCCATTGCAGCGCGTACCGGGTTTTTCACAAAATCGACCGCACCCTGCGCTGTCACCACTGTGGTTACACAGAACGGGTGCCACGCACCTGCCCGGCCTGCGGCAACCCCGATATTGCACCAATCGGTCGCGGCACCGAGCGACTTGAAGAGCATCTGGCCGAACTACTGGCGGGCGTGCGTCGACCCAACTTGGTCAGTGCGCTACAGCCCGAAGGCGAGCCGGTGCGCATCGCCCGCATTGATGCCGACAGCACCAAACTCAAGGGCCAACTACAGGCGCGCCTGGCACAGGTGCATTCGGGTGCAGTGGACGTGTTGGTCGGCACCCAGATGATTGCCAAAGGGCACGACTTTCGTCGCATCACGCTGGTCGCCGCCATCGATCCGGACGGCGCGTTGTTCTCCAGCGACTTTCGGGCGCCCGAGCGCTTGTTTGGCTTGCTGATGCAGGCCGCCGGTCGCGCGGGCCGTGATGCCGACATCAGTTCCCACAGTGAGATGTGGCTACAAACCTTTCATCCCAAACACCCTTTGTTTGCGGCCCTGAAACGCCACGACTATCCTGGCTTTGCCGCTGAGCAACTCAAAGAACGAAAGCAGGCTGGGATGCCGCCTTTCAGTTCTCAGGCGCTGGTGCGGGCCGAAGCGCGCTCCCAGGCGGTTGCACAGGGCTTTTTGACGGCAGCGTGTGCCGCTGCCACCGAGATGAGGGACGCAGCACGCCTGACACAAAACGTTACCTTGTATCCTTCAGTGCCGATGAGCATGCAGCGGGTGGCCAACGTGGAACGGGCCCAAATGCTGATTGAAAGCCCATCGCGTGCGGCGCTACAACATTTTTTAGCCGCCTGGCAAACAGTATTGCATAGCACCCGACAACAACCGGTTGGCCGGGGACTGATTCGTTGGGCGATGGACGTCGATCCATTGGCGATTTGAAGTTTTGCTAGCCTAGCCCCATCAGCCCTGATGACTTGCAGTCATACATCGATTTGTCAGCGATGTGCAGTAAGTCATTCATGTCAGTGCCATCGTTAGGATAAAGCGCGAAGCCGACGCTGGCTCCGACTTTGACCCGCTCACCGGTTTCAAGTGCAATTTCCTGGGACAGTGTTTCAATCAACTTTCGTCCAATATGGACGAGATCTTGCGTGCCTTCAAACGACTCCATAAGCAGCACAAATTCATCACCACCCAAACGGGAGACCGTGTCCGACGCCCGAACCGAATCGACCAGACGCTTGGCAGTGACGACCAGGACGCCGTCACCGGCGACATGGCCATAGTCATCATTGACAGACTTGAAATCGTTCAAATCAATCATCGCTATCGCAAACGGCTTTTGGTTGCGTTTGGCACGCTCCACCGCAAAGAAGAAACGGTCCGCCAGCAGTGTTCGGTTGCCCAACCCGGTAAGACTGTCGTGACTGGCCTGTGCCTGCAACAATTTCTCACGAATATTGAGTTCCGTAATTCTGTTGTGCAATGCTTCACCCTGAATTCGCGCGCGCCGCAGTTGGACCATCAGCACAATCGAAATTGCGCTGAAGACCAGCACCAGGATCGTCAACAATTCAACCATAAATGATTTCAGGGGACTTATTTAAATCTGGGGAAATGCGCCGAGTCCCAACCCAAGAAACACTCAGCGCTAGCCATAACCATTTGATTATGAGGGTTGTTCATCATAGCGCCTATCCCACAAATGGGGGATACAAGGCGGGAGCTCCAAGTCAATGAGCGGCGACATCAGTGGCACAGCGACGGTAAAATGTGAGCCGGTGATGGCTGGATTTTTTGCCCTTCGTCACCGTTTACATCAAGGTACCCATTGAAATTTCATCGCCTTCTTTTCTCTGCCCTGCTGATCGCAGCTTTGACGGTCAGCGGCTGCTCGCCACAGGAATCTGCGCCCGCCGCAGGTTCGGTAAAGCGTGAGGTTTCCATGGCAACGGTTTCCGCCCAGGCCAAGGGCTTTGCTGTTGGTGCCCTGATGAGCACCAACATCGTTTATGTTTTTTTTGACCCGCAGTGCCCGCATTGCGGTCACCTGTGGCAGGCATCGGCGCCGTTGCACAAGAATGTCAAGTTTGTCTGGATTCCGGTTCGGATGATCAACGCCACCAGTCTGGCACAAGGCGCAGCGATCCTGTCTGCTGCCAACCCGGGCGCCCTGATGACCGAGCACGAAGCTTCACTGCTGGCGGGCAGGGGCGGCATCTCGGCCGCCAGCAGCATCTCGTCCGAAATCGAACAGGCGATCAATAGCAACACCCGAATGCTGAACAGTTTTGGCGCAGAATCGGTCCCGTTCGTGGTTGCCAAGAACCAGAAGACCGGCCAGACCGTGAGCCGTGAAGGCGCCCTGACGACAGCCGATCTGGCTGGGTTCTTGGGTCTGGACCTACCTTGAGCGGCGAATAACTTCAAGTCAGCAGCGTCACCGCCAGAGAAAAGGTCACAAATGCGACCGCTGTAGAAAGCAGAATGATGCGGGCAATGCGGCCGTTGTCGGCGCCAAAGCGTTCCGCCAGCAGCGACACATTGCTGGCACTCGGCAGCGCCGCCACCAGCACCATGACGGTCAGCACAAACCTGTTCAGCGGCACACCCAACGCGACTGCGGCTGCCCCAACCAGCAGCACCAGCAGCGGATGCAGCAGCAGCTTGATGGCAACCACCGGCAGGTAGTCGCGCAATAGCGGTGGTGCATGCTGATGTACGCTCGCCAACATCTGCGAACGTGCCAGCACTGCGCCGATGGTAAAGAGGGCCACTGGCGATGCAGCGTCCGCCAGTAAAGCGACCGTCTGCACAATGGGGTTAGGTAGCTTCAGGCTGACAGCCGAGGCCAGCGTGCCCAGCAGGATGGACCAGGGCAGCGGATTGGTGGCTGCGCCCTTGAGCGCAATTTTTGCGGCTTTGCGCGCTCCTTGGGCATCGGCTTCATCAAGCCGGGACAACGCAATACACAGCGAGGTAGTGATCACCATGTCGATCAGCAGGGTCACAATGACCGGCCCGGCTGCCGACGGACCCAGCAAGGCCACCAGCAGCGGTACACCCATGAAGCCGCTGTTGGGGAACGCCGCCACCAGCGCGCCAAAAGAGGCGTCATTCCAGCCAATGCGCGGGTTCAAACTGACGGTAACGGTAAAGCCCACAGTGATGAGCGCGCACAACGTCCAGGTTAGAAAGACCCCGACATCGAGCAACTGCGCCAGCGGCGTGGTGGCGCCAAATCGGTACAACATGCAAGGCAGGGCAAAAAACAGCACAAAACCGTTCAGACCCGGGATCGCCTCCAGCGGCAACATACGCCGACGTGCTGCAATGTAGCCGCACAACACCAGCGCGAAGAAGGGAAAAGTAATCAGCAGAATTTGCAGCACGGCGGCTATTGTTGCAGGACTTGGGAGGCGGGTCTGCGCAATGCGTCTGTATGATCCCCGGCTTCGCCCAAAGTATCTGAATGTCATCTCCCCTTCCCCACGCCCGCGCGTCTAACGGCCTTAACCTGGCCCAGCAAGAGGCTGTCAACTTCATGCATGGCCCGTGTCTGGTGGTAGCGGGCGCTGGCTCCGGCAAAACCAGGGTCATCACGCACAAGATTGCGCGTCTGATCCAGGCCGGCCTGGCACCGCAACGCATTGTGGCCATCACTTTCACCAACAAGGCGGCCGCCGAGATGCGGGACCGCGCCAAAGGTCTGATTGGCCGGGCCGCCAAAGAGGTGGTCATTTGTACTTTTCATGCACTGGGCGTGCGCATGCTGCGCCAGGATGGCGCGGCACTTGGACTTAAACCCGGCTTCTCGATTCTGGACAGCGACGATGTCACCAGCATCCTGAAGGACGCCGGCGGCACGGTCGATGCTGCCACCGCCCGTCAATGGCAATGGACCATCAGCCGGTGGAAAAACATGGGGCTCAACGCCCAGGGCGCGGCTGCGCTGGCTGGCAACGACAGCGAGCGCAACATTGTGCGCATCATGGCGCACTATGAAGAACGACTCAGCGCCTACCAAAGTGTCGACTTTGACGACCTGATCAGCCTGCCACTCAAGCTGCTACAAAATCATGAACCGATGCGCCAGAAGTGGCAGGGACTGATGGGCCATGTACTGGTCGATGAGTACCAGGACACCAACGCTACGCAATACGAGGTGCTTAAGTATCTGGTGGGTGGTAACCCGGCCACCAGCGCTCGTTTCACGGCGGTGGGCGACGACGACCAGTCGATCTACGGCTGGCGCGGCGCTACTTTGGATAATTTAAAGAAGCTACCGATCGACTTTCCCACCCTCAAGGTCATCAAGCTGGAGCAAAACTATCGCTCCACCGGCGCCATCCTGCGAGCGGCCAATAATGTGATCGGCCCGAATCCCAAACTGTTCGTCAAAAACCTGTGGAGTGACCTGGGCGAAGGCGAGCCGGTGCGGGTGGTCGACGCCGACAGCGAAGAGCACGAGGCCGAGCGCACGGTGGCGCGCATCCAGAGCCTGCGCGCTGGCGGCACAACCAGCAGTGGGCCGCAGTTTCAGGAGTTCAAGGACTTTGCCGTGCTGTACCGAGCCAACCACCAGGCCAAAGCCTTCGAGAAAGCCTTGCGCAAGGGGCAGATTCCGTACAAAGTCTCTGGTGGCACCAGTTTCTTCGACCGCGCTGAAATCAAGGATTTGTGCGGCTGGTTTCGCCTGTGGATCAATAACGATGACGACCCGGCTTTTTTGCGCGCGGTAACGACACCCAAACGCGGCATTGGGCATCAGACATTGGCACAGCTAGGCGCGTTTGCCAGCCGCTACCGGGTCAGCATGTTCGAAGCCCTGTTCTCGTCATCCCTGGGCAGTGTGTTGGGCAGCAAAGCAGTGGGTAGCCTGCACGAATTTGGCCGCTACGTGAACGACCTTGAGTTTCGGGCCCGTCACACAGTGGGCGCGCAGGCGGCGCGGAGTTTCTTGCTGGAGTGGCTCAAGGAGATCGGTTACGAGAAACACCTGCGCGATGGTGAGGACAGCGAGAAGCTGGCCGCGGCGCGCTGGGCCAATGTGGTGGATTTTTGCGACTGGATGTCGGCACGCTGCGGCGGCCAGATTGACGATGTGGCGGGCGTGAATTCCACGAACGAAGTCAAGTCACTTTTGGAAGTGGCACAGACCGTCTCACTGCTGTCCACCATCAACGAGCGCGAGCAGGAGCAGAACGTGGTGACTCTGTCGACGCTGCACGCTGCCAAGGGGCTGGAGTGGCCGCACGTGATGCTGGTGGGCGTGACCGAAGGCATGCTGCCGTTCAAGTTGGGCGATGATGTCAACCCCACCGGGCGCGCCGACGGCCCCATGAGCGAGGATATTCTTGAGCGCCTGCAGGAAGAGCGGCGCCTGATGTATGTGGGCATCACCCGGGCCCAACGCAGCCTGGCGGTCAGTTGGACACGCAAACGAAAGAAGGGGCGTGAGATGATTGCCGCCCAACCGAGCCGCTTCATTGCTGAGATGGCGTTGGACCAAGCTACTGTTCGTGAGGACCCGCGCGAAAAGCTCAAGGCGCTGCGCGCCGAGTTTGCCAAGAAGACGCAAGACAGCGCTGCGGCGCTGGCGACGGTGCGACCGGTGTAAGCTATGCCAACGTTTCGGATCCAGGCCCATGAAGACTTTATCTACTGTCGTTTCAATAGCGGTTTGCGCGATGACTACCGGGGTTCGAGCCCAAACAGTACGGGCACCAGAGCCGGTGTTGCCCAGCAGCACGACATGGCAACAGTGCGCTGATCTGACGCAAGACCGCGAAGCACGTCTGAGCTGCTTTGACCACTGGGCAGCGACGCAACTGCCTGCTGCGTCAACCACGGCTACATCCGCGCCAGTACCGGTGACGGTCACCATGACGGTGCCGGTCGCCCATGACTGCAAGAGCGTCCAGTTTTCAGAGCTTTCGCGTTCTTGGGAACTGGAGGCTGGCAGCGACTGCGGCACCTTTGGCATTCGGGGTTTTCACCCCATCAGCCTGTCATGGATTGGCTCCGACAGCGTCAACACCCAGCCCAATTCGCCGTCACCAGGTCACACGGCAACTGCAGCAATCGGTTATAGCCCGAGCGAAAACCGCATCCAGCTGTCGATTCGAACCAAGATACTGCAAGGGCTGCTGACCCACCAGCGGTCGCTCATGCGCGACTCTTTGTGGTTTGGCTACAGCCAGCAATCCAACTGGCAGATTTTCAGCAGCGACCTGTCGCGCCCGTTTCGCACCACCGACCACGAACCGGAGATCACCTACATCTACCCAAGCGACGTGCAATTGCCACTGGGCTGGCGCTTGCGCTACGCCGGCATCAGCGCGGTGCATCAGTCCAACGGCCAACCGCTACCCCTGTCGCGCAGCTGGAACCGCACCGTGCTGCTGGCGGGTATGGAAAAGGGCGATCAGTTTCGGCTGGAAGGCAAGGTTTGGCAACGCATCAACGAGGACCCGGCCGATGACGACAACCCCGACATCGCCGACAAGATTGGTCGCGCCGAAGTAGCGGGCTTCTGGAACATCAATGCCGACAACACGCTGGGCGCCACACTGCGGCACTCGCTGCGGGCCGACACCAACGGTTCGCTGCGCGTGGAGTGGCTCAGAAGACTGGGCACCCAGGGCGTACCGGGCAACCAGAACGGTTTGCGCTTTCACACCCAACTGTTTACCGGCTACGGCGATTCACTGGTGGACTACAACCGCCACCGCACCGTGCTGAGCATCGGCCTGAGTCTGGTGGACTGGTGACGCCGCCAACCGTTGACATCCTGCGCCCACGTCATCCTGCTGGTGTTGAACCGGAAACGAACCATGAACACCTCGATTGAAACCGCGCACACTTCGCTCTACCTGGCCGATACACATGAGCTCAGCAACCTTTCGAGCGAGCTGTGTGACTACAACATGTACACCGAAGACGCGGCCCTGACCGAGGCGGTGCGACGCGAGGGCGCCCAGTGGGCCGAAAGTGAACTCAGTGCATTTGGCAAGATGACCGGCTCTGCCGACTATCTCGAACTGGGCCATCTAGCCAACAAGTTCATACCCGAGCTGGAAACGCACGATCGCTTCGGCAAGCGCATCGACCTGGTGAAGTATCACCCGGCCTACCACCAGCTTATGAAGACCGCCATCGAGCACGGCCTGCACGCGTCACCCTGGACCGAGCCCGGACCCGGCGCCCATGTGGCGCGTGCTGCCAGAACCTACCTGCAGACCCAGGTTGAGGCCGGTCATGGTTGCCCCATCACCATGACGTTCGCTGCAGTGCCAACGCTGCGCCTGCAGCCCGAGATCGCGCGCGTCTGGGAGCCCCGGGTTACGGCCAATGTGTATGACCCGCGTAACGTGCCGATGGAACAAAAACCGGGTGTCACCATCGGCATGGCGATGACCGAGAAACAAGGCGGCTCGGATGTTCGCTCCAACAACACTCGCGCCTACCCGATAGGCATCGGTGGGCCGGGTCAGGCGCATGAGCTGGTGGGGCACAAGTATTTTGTATCGGCCCCGATGTGCGATGCATTCCTGGTGTTGGCGCAGGCACCCGGCGGCCTTTCGTGTTTCCTGTTGCCACGCTGGCGGCCCGACGGCAGCAAGAACGCCATGCAGGTGCTGCGGCTCAAAAAGAAAATGGGCAACGCGTCCAATGCCTCCAGTGAGACCGAGTTGCGCGGCGCGCTGGCGTGGATGGTCGGCGAAGAGGGCCGCGGTGTGCGTAACATCATCGAGATGGTCAGTATGACGCGCTTTGACTGCATGATTGGCTCTAGCGCCGGCATGCGCATGGCAACATCGCAGGCGTTGCATCACTGTTCGGTTCGCTCGGCCTTCGGTAAAGTACTGAACCAGCAGCCGTTGATGCAAAACGTTCTGGCTGATCTGGCGCTGGAAAGCGAAGCAGCTTTGAGCCTGACCATGCGCATGGCGCGCGCCATGGACAATCGCGCCGAGGAACAGGAAGACCTGCTGGTGCGCCTGGTCACTGCTGTCGGCAAGTACTGGATTTGCAAGCGCACACCGAATCACGCCTATGAAGCGATGGAATGTATTGGCGGCAGTGGCGTGATGGAAGACAGCGTGATGCCGCGCCTGTACCGCGAGGCACCTGTCAACACCATTTGGGAAGGCAGTGGCAATGTGCAATGCCTGGATGTGCTGCGCGCCGTATCAAAAACACCGGCTGTGATCGATGCCTTTTTTGCCGAAATCAACTTGGCACAAGGTACCCACGTTTCGCTGGACCGTCTTAACGCCGATCTCGCGAGAGACCTGAAGGATTTGCGCGATGCCGAGTACCACGCGCGGGATCTGGTGGACCGCATGGCACTGGCGTTGCAGGCATCGCTGCTGGTGCGCCACGCCCCGGCTTTCATCAGCGACGCCTTCTGCCATTCGCGCCTGGAGCAGATCGGCCATCACAACTATGGCACGCTGCCGCGCGGCGTCGACTGCACAGCCATCCTGGCACGCGCCACGCCTGAAAGCCTTCATGCTTGAATTTGAACTGCTGCGCACCGATCCAGCCAGCCACGCCCGGCGCGGCCGCCTGACGCTTAACCATGGCGTCGTGGAAACACCGATCTTCATGCCGGTCGGCACCTACGGCACGGTCAAGGGCGTCACGCCGCAAAGCCTCGAAGACATGGGTGCACAGATTATTCTTGGCAACACTTTTCATTTGTGGATGCGCCCGGGGCTGGACGTCATGACGCAGTTTGGTGGCCTGCACGCGTTTGAAAAGTGGGACAAGCCGATCTTGACCGACTCGGGCGGTTTCCAGGTCTGGAGCCTGGGCGCGATGCGCAAAATTTCAGAAGAGGGCGTCAAGTTCTCAAGCCCGGTGAATGGCGACAAGCTGTTTTTAACGCCCGAGATCTCGATGCAGATCCAAGCCGTGCTGAACAGTGACATCGTCATGCAGTTTGACGAGTGCACGCCCTACATTTCGGTCGAGCCCAAGACCAAGGGCCAGCTCACCACCGAGGCCGAGGCGCGCAGTTCAATGGAGCTGAGTCTGCGCTGGGCCAAACGCTGCCAGGCAGAATTCGCCCGGTTGGAGAACCCTAATGCGCTGTTCGGCATCGTGCAGGGCGGCATGTTCGAGCAGCTGCGCCAGCAGTCGCTGGAGCAACTGGTGGAGATGAACTTTCCCGGTTACGCCATTGGTGGCGTCAGCGTGGGCGAACCCAAAGATGAGATGTTGTGCATCATGGCGCACACGCCGCATCGCTTGCCCATGCATAAGCCGCGCTACCTGATGGGTGTCGGCACACCGGAAGACCTGGTCGAAGGCGTGGCGCAGGGTGTGGACATGTTCGACTGCGTGATGCCGACTCGCAACGCCCGTAACGGCACCCTGTTCACGCGCTTTGGTGACCTGAAAATTCGCAACGCGCGCCACAAGCTTGACCCGCATCCGCTGGACGACACCTGCACTTGCTATGCCTGTGCCGGCAGTGTAGCTGTGTCGTATGCCGACGGCGGCCGCGAAGGCTTCAGCCGCGCCTACCTGCACCATCTGGACCGCTGCGCAGAAATGTTAAGCCCAATGCTGGCCAGCATCCATAACCTGCACTACTACCTGAACCTGATGTCCGAGGTGCGCGCGGCGCTGGATGCTGGACGGTTTGGCGCTTTTGTGGCGCAGTTCAGGGCTGATCGGGGACGTGGTGTTTGATAGCCAGCACTGTCAATTTAGTGCCGTAGCGTTTAAACATATTTTTGCGCCGCCCAGAATTTAATCACCGGTAAAAACCGTCAGCACCCCGGTATAACCATACAGGTGGTTGCGAGCGATCTCACCACCGGCAAAGAAACCGACCAGCGGCACATCGCCCAGGGCCCGGCGCACGATCTGCAGTTCGGCGCTGGGACCACCAAAATGCGGACCACCGCGTCCGGAACAGCTGACGTAGACTGCACCTGCGATGCCGCGCGCCGGATGCGGTGCAAATTCTGCCTCCGACGCAGCCATGGCCGTCACCGCTTCAACCGGCAATTCTTCAGGTTCCAGCTCCTCCCGAATTTCAGCACAAACACGCATCAGATCAGCCTTCGCGGCCTGTGCGTTGCGCTGACAAAAAGCCAGTTGCATGCCGACTTCCAAATGGTCCGAGACGGCAACACCACGGCGTGCCGGGTCCAGCCCGACGATGTGTCGCACGATCACGTCACTGCCAAAATTACCGGTCCGGTTGACGGCAATCGCGTCACCTGCGCCACCTGCATGGTCTGGCGAATGCATCAAGCCGACCAGGGTAGCGCGCACCACCATCAGGGCCTGCTCGGGCTGGTCCAGCGACAAATTCAGGTCGCGCAGCATCACATCGAGCGCCGGTTCGCCATCCAGCGCGGTCACTACATTGTTGCTGGCGACCGTAACCCGATGCACTTTTGACACCGGTAAACATCCTTGCGTGACGCGCGACACCAGGTTCACCCGGTGACCAAACGCTACCCCACTCAAGCCACCACTGAAAACACCTGAGGCGGCGCCGTGTCCTTTGATGTTGCCATTGCCGCCGACGGCAAATTGCACCGCTTTCGTTCGACTTGACGACAAACCGCCAAACAGGTAACCCGACGCTGTGCGCGCAGCCATCTCATTGATCAGCTCGCTCAGTTCGGGCGTATTGCCATCGGCATGAATCAGGGCAGTGTGTACCTCAAAACCCAGGGCAAGCGGCGCCACTCCAGAGAACACCCGATACTGTTCAGGTGGCAGTTCACACAACATCAAGGTCAGCGCCGGTTCGTCAAAATACTCGACGTTATTGGACGCAATGCCGATGCCAACGGTACCTGCCCAGTCGGTAATTTCAGGCAGCTCAGCGCTTAGGTGGTCCAGAATATCCTGCGACTGAGCTGCGTAGTGATCGGTTATGTAGAGTAGGGCCAGTGTTGGCGCACTGGCATAGGCGTGCAAGGCCATCTGGGCCCGCACTTGCGCCAGCACCAGGCCAGCCGCCATGCGCCACTGCGGGTGCGCGGCATGGCCGTACGGAAACAGCTTCATGGCAGTAGGCGTCGACTTTGCTTCAGCTACTTCGGGCGCTCGATTTCCTGACCACCTTTTTGGTAGAAACTCGTGACCTGACGGCGTTGGAAGCGGCTTTCTTTGTCGCCTTTACGGCTTCTTTGGCAAAGCCTGCGGCCAAATTTTTGGTGACATCGATGGCGGTATTTTTACCCACATCTTTCATGGCGGTGGCGGCGATTTGCTGAAACTGCTGCGTCAGCGCGCCCCACAATTGCATCGGGTCCACCATACCGACTGCCGCCGCCGCGGCCGGTTTGGCCGCAGTGCCCACCTTCTTGGCCACCGCTTGCGCATCAGCCGCTACTTCAGAAATGCTCTGGGCCGTAGCAGCTGCCTTGTCAGTGACCCGTTGTACGCCGGAGAACACCGTATCGGCCGCCTTGAGTTTGAGCGCATTGGCCATATCACCGATGTTGAAATTCATGCCTTTGAGCGTGGCCAAGGTCATTTTTTGCACTTCCAGCGCCTGCACTGTGGCACCTAGTGCTTTGGAGTTTTGCTCCAGCCAGAAATGCACCGTCTTGAGTTCATCAATGCGCTTTTCCAGCTCTTCGACATTGAGCGTCGGCGCAATCCAATTGGCCAGATTGGGCATTTGCGGAATATTCTGTGACGCCCCCTTGGCCAGATTCTGGAGGAAGTCAAAACCAGGGACAAATTTTCCGAAACCAGCGTTTTGTGAATCACTCATGTTGTCTCCAAATATTGTTGCGGCCAGTCGACTTTGAACTGATGACAGCTTACCCCAATGCGGGCCCCCGTTTGTACAAATTCTGACGCAATTGATCAGTTTTTATGGCCATCCATGGCTGCTTTGACACCCTTCTTCATTTCCCGGACAACGGCAGCTGCTGCAACCTGAAGTGCCACACTGGAGTCCCTGGCCCACGGCGCGTTCAAGTCCATCAACAGGGTGTGATAACTGCCGGACTTCTGTTCCACCGTGTTGCCGGCCGGCAAATCACCCCCTGCCACAGCCCGCATTCTCTTGCGTTTGGGACCGGCGACCCACGTTCGACAACGATTGCATGAGTTGGATCATGAGTCGACCAGAGCAGTGCATTCCGGATCAATTCCGCCTGACTTTCATCAAAGACATGAGTCATTTGACAGCGCAACAGGCCTGCTATCCTGCTGGCATGAATTACACCTTTATTTCGGCCACCATCCTGCTGATTTTGATCACCGACCCGATCGGCAATATCCCGATCTTCGCCAACGCGCTCAAACATGTGGCGCAAGAGCGTCGGCCTTGGGTGATTTTGCGGGAGGTCTTGATTGCTTTTGTGCTGCTGCTGACCTTCATGTTTATCGGCGACGGCTTTTTGCGGGTGATGAATTTGAGTGAGCTGTCGCTACAGATTGGCGGCGGCGTGATTTTGTTTTTGATCGCGCTACGCATGATTTTCCCGCCGCCAAATACTGAAACACCTGAAGTGCTGGGCGAACCGTTGATTGTTCCATTGGCTATTCCTGCAATCGCCGGGCCCTCCGCGCTGGCGACCGTTCTGCTGCTGGTTTCGCAGGCGCCAGAGCGCCGCATGGAGTGGATTGCCGCGCTGTGTGTCACGATGGCGGTGAGTGCCTGCGTGCTGGTGCTGGCAGAGCGCATTCAGCGCGTGGCAGGCGATCGTTTCGTGGTCGCCCTGGAGCGCCTGATGGGTCTGGTGCTGGTCGCCGTTTCGATTGAAATGATGTTGCGCGGGGTCAAAACCTTTGCCGGCCAGTTGGCAGGCGCTTAAGCATGGGTGTCACTCAGCTCTGGCGCGCTCGAGCGGTACGATTTGCTGTTCAATGGCGCCGAACAGGCTCAAGCCATCCAGAGCCTTCATTTCGATCCGGATGATGTCGCCGTATTTCATGAATTCGGTGGCAGGATGACCATCGTCACGGGTCTCGAGGGCACGTTTCTCGGCGATACAACTGTAGCCCTGGTCCCTGTCATTGCTGCTGACAGCACCTGAACTGATGATGCTACCGGCACGCACCTTGCGGCTCTGGCAGAGCTGCGCAATCAGCTGACCAAAGTGAAAAGTCATCTGCATTCCAGCATCGCACATGCCGACGCTGCGGCCATTCCAGCTACTCTGCAAAACAAGATGCAAACGACCCTTATCCCAGGCCACGCCCAGCTCATCCAGCGTCACCGCGACCGGACTGAAGGATGTCGCCTTGTGGCTCAGCAAGGACCCGTCGGCGGCAGTCATTTCCGTGGTGGCCCCATGGCGCAACTCGATATCATTGGCCAGCATCAGCAGGCGAATGCCATCGAGCGCTTGCGCCGGGGTGGCGTTGGGGCGCACGTCACCGGTGATCACCGCCAGCTGCGCTACAAAGTCAATACCCAAAGACTCACTGGCAACCACCACATCGTCATAGGCGCCCAGCAGGTCGTCGCTGGCACGCTGGTACAACAGCGGCGCGTCGGCATGGTGCTTCGACAGCTCCCGAGCAACGCTGTTGCGCAGCAACGCCACATCATTCAGGTAGGCCGAACCGTCAACCCGCTGGTAGGCGCGGGGCAACGGGGCCATGCATTGTTGCGGGTCGAAAGGGAAAGCGTGACGCCCCTTGCTGGCGCCAGCGGTGTGGGCGCCGGCTCGGTTCAACGTGTCGTACAAATCCTGCAACTGCGGTGAGAGGAAGTTCCAGTCGTCCAACACCTGCTGCAATTTGTTCGCAATCCCGGTCGCATAATGTGCACTGGTCAGGTCGCGCGAGACAACGACCAATTGGCCGTCACGCGAACCGTCTTTGTAAGTCGCAAGTTTCATGGCAATAGTTGGGAAATGGCAGAATTACATAATGAGCCGTCGGACTGCCTAAGCAGGCAAAAGCCGGGAAATTTTAGTTGGCATGGAAAAAGCGTCCGTGAGCATTCAATTTGAACACTGATGATCCTTCCCGCACCATTGAATTTAAAGTACTGCTGGCCCTGACCGCAGCCGTGCTGCTTGTGCACATTTGGGTGCTGCGTGGGACACCCTTGCGCCTGCTCCTGAGCCCGCCCGAGCCGTACGCTGCGTTCACTACGCGCTCCATTGAAATTAGCCCGGTCGCTGCAGCAATATCGCCGCAACGTTCGGAGCGGCCATCCCTGGCCGCCTTGCGCACGAAAAAGTCACCGTACCCGGCGAACACAGAAAGCTCGTTGCCAATTGGCGCACACAAACGCATTGACAATGGCAACCCGGCTTCGCCCGCCTTGGGCCAGATTGTGGCTTCAGACGAGGCGAGGCCGGATGAGCCAGCGGCCAGCGCCGAGCCCCCCATCAACGAGACTCGTTCGCTGCGGGATCTGGGCGCCGCGGTTGGCGCTGTCAAGATACCCGACTCTGTGCGTATCAAGTACCAGGTGGAAACCAATAAATTCCCGTACCGACTCAACGCCGAACTGCGGTGGGAAAAAAACGCTGAGAGTTACGACGCCCGACTGGAACTCAGTGCTTTCGGACTGTCCCGCGTTCAAACCAGTCACGGACAAATCACCCCGGAAGGCCTTGCTCCGACGCGGTTTTCCGACAAATACCGAAGCGAAGTCGCGGCCCACTTTAACCGCGAGAAGGGCAAGGTCACTTTCAGCGCAAATACTCCAGACGTGACTTTGCTAAGCGGAGCGCAGGACCGCTTGAGTATTCTGGTGCAATTGGCCAGCATGATGGCCGGCGCGCCGGGGCGCTTTCCAACCGATACCTTGATCGCGACTCAGACGATTGGCCCGCGCGACGCCGCTGTCTGGTTATTCACAGTCAGAGGTGAGGAGTCACTGAGGCTGCCAGGAGGCGATCAAATTACTTTGAAGCTTGTACGCAACCCACGCGAGGAGTTCGATCAGAAAGTGGAGCTTTGGCTGGCTCCGACGCTGGGCTATCTTCCAGCGAGGATCAAAATCACCGAGCAAAACGGCGATTATGTCGATCAGAAATGGCTGTCCACGGAACCCCAGTTCGTCAAACAAGTCTACCCTTGAAATTGATCAGCACGGTGCCAACTGCAAGCCAGAGACTATTGAGAGATAATTGACCATGCACACGCTTTACGACTCGGATACCTACTCGGTGACGCACATGTTGGCCAATGTGGCAGCGGGCGACGCGGCGTCCTTGCTGGAGGACCAGCCCGCCAAACTGGTGCGCCCGGTCCCGACACTGGCGCGCCACGGATTTGAAATTGTTGACAAGCGCGCCAATAAAGAGGTTTATCTGGACGGCTCGTGGGCCGAGCTGTTTCAATTGCACATTTCAGCATGGCAGCAAAATACTCCAACGCAGGAAGAAGTTGAAGACACACTGGAGCGCTACGCCGAATTGGCGCAAAACCCGATTGCTGTTCACTGAAATCGCTTGCAAGGTGCATCCAGCACCAAATTCTCGGCAAAACAATGGAATTATTGATGATCGCCAGGTCACTTTGGACCGTAATGGTGGCAGTCTGCTTGTTCGGATGTACCGCCGTCGCCCAAAGCAGCCATCCCGACCCGATTGAGATCAAGCAGCTGCTATCAGCCGACGCGATCCTGTTGGGAGAGCAGCACGATGCGCCGGATCACCAACGCATTCATCGCGACGTGGTGCAGGCTCTGGCAGACCAGCACGCTTTAGCCGCCCTTGCACTGGAAATGGTCAGCCAAGGCCAGTCAACTGAAAAGCTTGACAGCCATGCCAGCGAGCAACAGGTCCGAGCCGCGTTGCAGTGGAATAATGAAGGTTGGCCCTGGGTCAATTACGGTCCGGCCGTGATCGCTGCGGTGCGCGCCGGAGTACCCGTCATTGGCGCCAACCTGCCCAGAGATCGACAGCGAGAGGCGATGGCAGATTCCCGACTCGACACACTTCTTCCAGGACCGGCCCTCAAGGCCCAACAACAAAGTGTTCGATTGGGCCACTGCGAGCTGTTGCCGGAAAGCCAGATTTCACCAATGACGCGCGTCCAGATTGCGCGCGATATAGCCATGGCCCAGACCCTGCTGCAGGCCGCCCGACCTGGAAAAGCTGTGTTGTTGTTGACCGGCAGTGGCCATGCCGATCGCACACTGGGCATACCGCTGCACCTGCCGCAACAATTTAAAGTCAAAGCCGTGTTGTTGCACGCTGAAGAAGACTCTGACGCGACAAAAAACACTGCGGAATTTGACCTGTTCTGGTCGGCCAGACCAGCACCCGTGGTTGACCACTGCGCCAACTTCGCTGCCAGTCGAAGCAAGGCGGCGGCGTCAGCGCCGGCAAATATGCCCTGACTCTGCCGCGCCGCTATTGAGGTCAGATCGGTCCCTGGCCTGCCACAATTCACACCCTACTCTATGAACGCTACTTACATCTTGACGCTGTCCTGCCCGGACCGCCTGGGGTTGGTACACGCGGTGTCGGGGTTTTTACTGGAGCGTGGCGGCAACATCGAGGAAGCGGCCCAGTACAACGACGTCGATACCGGCCTGTTTTTCATGCGGGTGCAGTTTGCTTGTGCGGCAGTGACACAGGATATTTTGAATGAACAATTGAGCGTCTTGGCACAACCATTTGGCATGCAATGGCACTTGCACGCGCGAGCACAGCCGATGCGAACTGTCATCATGGTCAGTAAAGAAGGCCATTGCCTTAACGACTTGCTGTTTCGCTGGAAAAGCGGTCTGTTGCCGCTGGATATTCGCGCCATTGTCTCCAACCACCGCGAGTTCTACCAACTTGCTGCCAGCTACAACGTGCCTTTTCATCACTTCGTTGTGAGCGCGGCCAGCAAGGCTCAGGTCGAAGCCAAACAATACGAAATCATTCAATCAGAAGATGCTGAACTGGTGGTGCTGGCCCGCTATATGCAGGTATTGAGTGACGATATGTGCCGCAAACTTTCCGGGCGCGCCATCAATATCCACCACTCCTTCCTGCCCAGCTTCAAAGGGGCCAAGCCCTACTACCAGGCACATGATCGGGGTGTAAAACTAATTGGTGCCACCGCCCACTACGTGACCGCTGAACTGGACGAAGGCCCCATCATCGAACAGGACGTGGCACGCGTGGACCACAGCAAATCAGTGGAAGACCTGACGGCATTGGGCCGTGACACCGAGAGTCAGGTGCTGGCCCGGGCTGTGAAATGGCACAGCGAACACCGCGTGCTGATCAACGGCCACAAAACGGTGATTTTCAAGTAGTTGACTGCCGTTGCGCGTACTTCGCACGGCGTTTCTCCAGAAAGGCGTTGATGCCTTCCTGGGCGTCCGGCGTCATGGCCGCGCTTGCCATCAACTCGGCGGCGAACTGGTAAGCCTGCTCCTGCTTCATGTCGACCTGCTGGTAAAAGCCTTGTTTTCCCATCGCCTTGGACAACGCGCTGCCACGAGTCGCCCGGCTGATCAGATCAAGCGTTGCCGCGTCGAGCTGGTCGGCTGGCACGGACTTGTTTATCAAGCCCCATTCGGCGGCGGTGGCAGCGTCAATTGCGTCACCCGTTAACGCCATTTCCAGCGCCCGCTTGCGACCGATACTGCGCGCAACAGCCACCAGTGGCGTATGACAGAAGAGACCCGCCTTACCGCCCGGAATAGCGAACGAGGCGGTGTTAGAAGCCACCGCCAGATCGCAGCTTGCCACCAACTGGCATCCGGCCGCTGTGGCCAGCGCGTGCACCTTGGCAATCACAGGTTGCGGCATGGACTGAATGGCGTCCATCATCTGCGTGCAAACACTGAAAAGTTCTCGTGCCTGTTCCAGTGTGGCACCGGCCATGTCGGCAAAGTTATGACCGGCGCTGAAGACCGGGCCGTTGGCCGCCAGAATCACTCCCAGCGCTTCACTGCGCGCCACCTCGCGCAGGGCAAGCGTTAGCTCCAGCATGACATTCATGGCCAGCGCGTTGCGTTTTTCAGGACGATTCAAGGTGATCGTGGCAATCGGGCCATTCGATGAAACCAGCAGATGTTCGTAGGTCATAAGGACATTGTGGCAGTCGGGGAAGGACTATGCAAACCGATTGGCCATAACTTCGCCCAAACGGATCGCGCGTTCTGGCGCCCAGGTCGGGTTGAACCGCAGCAAACCTTTGGGAAACAGCATCACCACCGTTGAACCCAACAAAAAACGCCCCATTTCCTGGCCTTGCGGCAACACAACCGACTGATCGTCATAACGCCACTCGCGCACCTTTTTGCCGCGCGGCGGGCTCACCACTCCGTGCCAGACCGTCGCCATGCTTCCGACGATGGTGGCACCCACCAGGGTCATCACAAACGGCCCACGCTCCGACTCAAAGACACAGACCACACGTTCGTTGCGAGCGAACAGTCCCGGCACAGCGCGGGCCGTCGTCGGGTTGACAGAAAACAGCTCGCCGGGAACATAAATCATGCGCTGTAGTCGGCCATCGCACGGCATGTGAATCCGGTGATAGTCTTTTGGGCTCAAGTACAGAGTGGCAAAACTGCCACCCTCAAATTGCGCGGCCAGGTCGACATCACCACCCACCAGCGCGGCACATGAGAAATGATGCCCTTTGGCCTGAAAGATCTGATTCTCAACGATTTCTCCAAACTGACTGATGGCGCCATCGACCGGACACGTCAGATCGGCACTGACTGTTGGCCTGGCGCCAGCTTTCAGGGCACGTGAAAAAAACTCATTGAAAGTGGAATAACTGTGTGGATCGGAATTGGCCGCCTCCGCCATGTTGACACCATAGCGCCTGACAAACGACTTGATCAGCCATGTCGTCAACCTTCCGGCATGGGCTCCTGCAATCCGTCCGGCCAACAACGTCAGGGCTCGCTTGGGCAACAGATATTGCGGCAACACTGCAAGGCGATCAGACATGAATGTTTACCCTTCGTTCAGAATGGCCGGGATTGTACCGAGCACCGGTTTTTTGTCGGCAGTGTGACAATGATGGCATTGGTCGCTCTTTTTAATATTGACTGAAATCTTGCACATGAATCTTCCGGCTTATGGCGCGTTGGAAAATGCCTTCACCCGTCTTTACCGTTATCAACATCTGGGCGCTATCGCTGGCTGGGATCAGGCCGCCAAGATGCCTGCCAGAGGCAATCACGCTCGCGGTGCCGCGCTGGCTGAACTCGATGTATTGATTCATCAGACGCTGACCGACGAATCCTTGACCGGTCTGATGGCGACGGCAAACACGGAGCCCATCGAGGCGGCCCAGCGTGCTAACCTGCGTGAGATGCGACGCGACTGGGAGCAAGCCAGCTTGTTGTCGGCGCGCCTGATTGAAGCAAAAAGTCTGGCTGGCTCCCGCTGTGAACATGCCTGGCGCACCCAACGCAAGGAAAACGACTGGCGGGGTTTCCTGGAAAACTTCACTGAAGTTGTCAAATTGTCACGTGAAGAGGCGCACACCCTGTCACAGGCCAGGGGTCTCAGCCCCTACGACGCGCTGATGGACAAGTACGAGCCAGGATCTCTGAGCACCGACATTGATGTCATTTTTGGCGATCTGAAGACTTGGCTGCCGGCGTTGATTGGCAAGGTGCGTGACAAACAGGCTGACGAAACAGTTGTTGCGGCACAAGGGCCGTTTCCGATTGATAGACAGCGTGCACTCGGTCTTGACATCATGGGCCTTTTGGGCTTTGATTTTTCCGCTGGCCGACTGGATGTTTCAACCCACCCGTTTTGCGGCGGCGTGGCCGAAGACGTTCGGATTACCACACGCTACAGCGAAGACGATTTCATGCGTAGCATGATGGGCATTGTTCATGAAACCGGCCACGCGCGCTACGAACAAAACCTGCCACGCGACACTGTTCACTTGCCCGTGGGACGAGCCCGCTCGATGGGCATTCACGAAAGTCAAAGTCTGTCGTTCGAGATGCAATTGGGTCGCAGCCCGGCATTTCTAACGCTGATTTCGCCCTTGGTAAAGAAACACCTTGGCGACCAGGAGGCCTTTGATTCGGCCAACCTGGCACGCATCTATACGCGCGTCAAACCAGGCTTGATTCGCGTCGACGCAGATGAACTAACGTATCCGGCGCACGTCATTCTTCGCTACGAGATTGAACGTGCCTTGATGGACGGCGACATCGAAGCCGAAGACATCCCCGCGCTGTGGGACCAAAAAATGATGGCCTACCTTGCTATCGATACCCGGCACGATTTTCAGAACGGCTGCCTGCAGGACATCCACTGGCCAGGCGGAAGTTTTGGCTATTTCCCCAGCTACACACTGGGTGCCATGTACGCGGCCCAGTATTTTGCATCGATGCGCAGCCTGCACACGAATCTCGACGCCGCGGTGGCACAGGGTGATCTGTCCCCGATCTTTGACTGGCTGAATAGTCACGTCTGGAGTCAAGCCAGCCAATGGGAAACCAAGGAGTTGGTGCGACGCGCCACCGGCGAGGTCCTCAACCCACGGCACTTCCGCAGCCATTTGGAAGACCGCTATTTAGGGGTTGCTGTTTAGCTCGGCACTTAACTGATCGCCGCATCAAGCTGCGTTCGGCAATGTGCGCACATTGCGCAGCACCGGATGGCGCCAGGCCCACACAGCTAGCGCGAGCGAGCCTATACCCCCCAGAGCCAGGGCAAAGCGCAAGCCCAAGTGCTCGCCCAGGTAGCCTCCCAACAGCGCACCCGGACCGGCGGGTAGCAGGATCAGCCAGCGCATGGTGCTGGTCATGCGCCCCAGCAGCGGCTCTGGCGTGACGGCTTGGCGCAAAGCCAGAAAATTAATGAATATCAGCACAGCGCCAGCGCTAAAGCACAACAACATGAAAACAAACGAGGTCACGCCCCAGGCCCCCAGCGGCGCCAGCGCCAATTGAAGCCAGCCCAGGCCGCACACTGCAAAACCCAGAATCAGGCAGGGGCCAGGACCGACGCGTCGCGAGATACGGTTACCCAGGGTGCTGGCCACAATGGTGCCCAGGCCCAGGCCCATGTAACAGAGCCCGACTTGATGTTCGTTGAGCCCCAGCTCACGGGTGACAAACAGGATTTGCACCACCATGGCGCACTGGTGGCACATTTGCCACAAGCCGACCGCGATGGCCAAAGATACCAGCAAGCGCTGACTGGCGACAAAGCGCAGGCCTTCCTTCAGGTCGCGCCAGAAATGGGTTTCTTCCGTTGAAACACGGTTTTCAACCACCTGCAAACCGCGCAGAATCAACACGCTGACCAGCAACAGCACAGCATCTGCCAACAATGCCAGCGGCGCACCCACCAACTTGATCAAGGCACCCGCAACACCGGGTCCGGCAACCTCGGCGCCCGACGAGGCCAAGGCATTTTTGGCGTGCGCCTCCACCAGCCGCTCGCGCGGCACCACCTGGGTCAACACTATCTGCGCCGCAGTCCCAGCGGTGACAAACACGCAGCCAATGGCGAAGGCCACGCCATACATGAACGCCATACTGAGCCAGCCAAAATGCCAGCTCAAGGGCACGCTGGAAAGGACGAGGGCGATGATGCCTTCTCCAATGACATAGACCGGCAACTTGCGCACGCGGTCTAGCCACACGCCCGAAGGCAATGACAGCAACACAAATGGTGCTAGTTCCATCGCTGTCAAAATGCCCATCTGTGATGGCGTGGCATGCAGCAATATGGCTGCCGTCAATGGCAAGGCCAGCATGGTGATCTGGCCACCGAAAGAACTGATCAGGATCGACGCCCACAACCGCCGATAGGTGGCATCGCGCAGCAAATCATTGGACGCGAGGGCCGGCCAAAGTGGCCGCAGTCTGAGCCAAAGTCGGCGCCCTGCGCTTGTGGCATTCGGCGGCATGGAGTCTCGGGGTGAATTGATTTCCGTGGTACGGGAGTTGTCGGTTTATTTTAGCCAACACGCGTAAACCGAGTGCTACAAGGTGTTGCCACTTTGTTCTTGTCGGCGCAAGTGTGACAATGTCGGCATGACTGCCGCCCGCATACCGCCGATCCAGTGCCTGTTGACTTTTGAAGCGCTGGCCCGTCTGCGCAGTGTGACCCAAACCTCGGAAGAACTGTGTGTCACACCCAGCGCTGTCAGCCACCGCGTCAAACAACTGGAACAAATCATTGGCACCAAGTTGTTCGGGCGCGCCGATTTCTCGCTCACTGTGGAGGGCATTGAATATCTGGCGCACGTGCGCGAAGGTTTGGCGACTCTGCAAAAATTTCCCAGCTCGGCCTCCGCACCAGGCAAGCGGAAATTGCGACTAGCGGTAACTCCCACGTTTTCACGCTCTATTCTCATCCCCCGTCTGCGCCAATTCACCGAGGCCTACCCCGAAATTGACCTGACCTTGCAGGTGTCCATTCCGTTGCTGGACGTGGTGGCAGAAGACGCTGACCTGATTATTCGATTTGGCAGCGGCCACTATGCCGATTTGGAGCATGTGTGTCTGATCAGGGACGAGGTCACGCCGCTGGCTTCGCCCGCCTATGTGCGCGAGCACGGGCCGTTTGTAGTGCCGCAAGACCTGGAGGGCGAGAACCTTTTACGCAGCCCGCTGGAACCTTGGCGTACCTGGTTCGCCGCCAACAATCTGGATTGGCCGGAGCCGGTGGACGGCTCGCAATTCAACGACATTGGACTGATGTGCGATGGCGCTGCCGCCGGCATGGGTGTCGGCTTGGTGCGCCTGAAACTTGGCGCGCCGTGGCTGGAGCGCGGCTCCCTGGTGCGCCTGGGTTCCAACGATGTCTTTGGGCGCAACGTGCCCAGCCCGCATGCGCACTACTTGTGCTGGCGCACCGGCATGATGGACCGCTGGGAATGCGCCGCGTTTGCGGAGTGGTTGAAAAAGAGTGTTGCCTGATACAGCAGTTTTGTTTTCACGGCAGCTTGAAAAATTTCTCACACTCGCTGACACAGCTTCACTCTACAGTTGCACAACCTTGTCAATGAATGCGTGAAGTCCACCATGAATGCACAGTCCTCCCCTGAAAATCAAGCGATGCTGCAAAGAGCACAGCGCCAAGCCCAGGTAATCAAGGGGCTGACCGCTTGTTTGCCAGCCCATTGCCTGCTTTGGCAAACAGAGGATACGACGCCTTATGAATGTGATGGGCTGACCGCCTACCGGCAACGCCCGCTGGCGGTGGCGTTGCCCGAAACACAGGAACAGGTGCAAGCAGTACTACGCACTTGCCACGCGCTGGACGTGCCGGTGGTAGCGCGAGGTGCGGGCACCGGCCTGTCGGGCGGTGCCATGCCGCATAGCCTGGGGGTCACCCTGTCACTGGCCAAGTTCAACAAGATAATTCGAATTGACCCAGTGAGCCGAACCGCCATCGTGCAATGTGGGGCACGCAACCTGGCCATCAGCGAAGCCGCCGCACCGCACAATTTGTATTACGCTCCGGACCCCTCCAGCCAGATCGCCTGCACCATCGGCGGCAACGTGGCGGAGAACGCTGGCGGCGTGCATTGTCTGAAGTACGGACTCACCTTGCACAACGTACTCAAGATAAAAGGTTTCACCATGGAAGGCGAGGCAATTGAATTCGGCTCAGAGGCGCTGGATGCGGCTGGTTTTGATTGCCTGAGCATTGTCATCGGCTCGGAGGGCATGCTGGCTGTCACCACCGAAGTCACTGTCAAACTGGTACCCACGCCGCAACTGGCCCGCTGCATCATGGCCAGCTTTGACGATATCCGCAAGGCCGGTGACGCGGTGGCCGCAGTCATCGCCGCTGGCATCATCCCGGCTGGGCTGGAGATGATGGACAAGCCCATGACTGCTGCCGTGGAAGATTATGTGCACGCCGGCTACGACCTCGGTGCAGAAGCCATTTTGCTGTGCGAAAGCGATGGCACCGCGGAGGAGGTAGAAGAAGAAATCGTTCGCATGAGTGAGGTGCTGCGTCAGCATGGTGCAACAGCGATTGCGGTTAGTCAGGATGAAGCCGAGCGGCTGAAATTTTGGAGCGGTCGCAAGAATGCTTTTCCGGCTAGCGGTCGCATCAGCCCTGATTACATGTGCATGGACTCCACCATTCCGCGCAAACGACTGGCCGATATGTTGTTGGCGATCCAGGCGATGGAGAAGAAATACCGGCTGCTCTGTGCCAACGTGTTTCACGCCGGAGACGGCAACCTGCATCCGCTGATCATGTTTGATGCCAATGACCCGGATCAACTGCACCGCTGCGAACTGTTCGGGGCCGACATTCTGGAAACCAGTGTCGCCATGGGTGGCACCGTGACCGGCGAGCACGGCGTTGGCATCGAGAAACTCAACTCCATGTGCGTGCAGTTCAGTGTCAGCGAAAACGAGCAAATGTTTGGTGTCAAACGGGCTTTTGACGTCAAAGGCCTGCTCAACCCCGGCAAGGTGATTCCGACACCCCAGCGTTGTGCCGAGTACGGCAAGATGCTGGTGCGCGGCGGCAAAATCAAACATCCGGAATTACCCAGGTTCTAGCTCCTTGTCATCCGCAGTCCGGGCTCGTCATCCGCCATGACCTGCTGAGCCCAGGCCGCGAGTTTGCCCGCATCGGCGCGCAACACCTCCTGTTTGACTGCGAGAATTTGCGCTGGATGCATGGAAAAACTGCGCAAACCCATGCCCAGCAACAAGCGCGTCAAGCTGACGTCGCCCGCCATTTCGCCGCAAACACTCACCTCCTTGCCCTGGGCATTGCACTCGGCGATGGTCAGCGCCACTAACCGCAGTACGGCCGGATGCAAAGGGTCGTACAAGTGCGCCACCGACTCGTCCGCACGGTCAATCGCTAGCGTGTACTGAATCAAATCATTGGTGCCGATGGAAAGAAAATCGAAGTATTTCAAAAAAACTTTGAGTGTCAGGGCAGCTGCCGGGATCTCGATCATGGCGCCGATTTTGACGGGGCCATAGGCGATGCCCCGGTTGTCGAGCTCGACGCGGGCATGGTCTATCAGGGCCATGGTGTGCCGAATCTCGCTGGCATGAACCAGCATCGGAATCAGCAGGTTTGCCCGACCATGGACTGCCGCACGCAATATGGCCCGCAACTGCGTCAAAAACATGGCGGGATCCGCAAGACTCCAGCGAATAGCGCGCAAGCCGAGTGCCGGATTGAGGTGTGCAGAGTCCTGCAGCGAGTCGTCCAGTGGTTTGTCGGCACCCACATCGACGGTTCGAATCGTTACTGGCAAACCCTGCATGCCTTCGATGGCGCGGCGGTACGCCTGGTACTGTTCTTCCTCATCAGGCAGCTTTCCTTGCCGACCCATGAAGAGAAACTCGCTACGGAACAGGCCAACGCCGACAGCTCCAGCTTTGACTGCAGCAGGCGCGTCTTCCGGCATCTCGATATTTGCCAGCAATTCAATTTTTAGACCATCCAGTGTGACGGCCGGTGTGTGCAGCAATCGGCTGAGTCGCCCGCGCTCAAGTTCAAGTTGGCGCTGCTTGAAACCATATTCCGCCAGGATGATGGGGGAAGGGTCCACCACCACCACGCCGGCGTCGCCATCGATGATGACCCAGTCATCCTGACGCACCATCTGACTGGACAGGCGTGCACCCACCACTGCCGGTATGTCCAGACTGCGCGCGACTATGGCCGTGTGCGAGGTTTTACCGCCGACATCGGTAATGAAGCCGGCAAACACGCTTTGCTTGAATTGCAGCATGTCGGCCGGCGAAAGATCGTGCGCAATCAGGATCAAGGGCACATCCACCGTGTCATCGAGCAGCAGGTCCTGTTGCGACTTCTTGCGCGCAGCCCGGTTGGGTTGCGGCACGACGGGCGAGGCCGCGCCCTTCATGGCACGCAATACTTTTTCGGTAATTTGTTCGAGGTCGGCCTTGCGCTCGCGCAAGTACTCATCTTCCATTTCATCAAACTGGCGTGCGATGACCTCAAGTTGTGTCGTCAGCGCCCACTCAGCGTTGTAGAGTCGATCCGTAATCCAGTGCTTGACACCACTTATCAGTTCTTCATCCTGCAACAGCATCAGGTGTACATCCAGCAACGCCGTCAATTCGTGCGGCGCCTCTTTCGGGCCCATGTGGACTATGTTGGCTTGTAAACGGCGAATCTCATCGACCACCTTGTTGCGCCCTACGCGTACCCGATTGATCTCTGCGTCAATCTGGGATGTCTCAATAAAGTAGTGCGCCACATCCACCCGACTGGAAGCCACCAGCACCGCGCGCCCGATGGCGATGCCGCGGGCAACAGCCAGACCGTGAATGGAGAAAGTCATAAGAGCTGCAGCGCCCGGCCACCCCAAGCAAAGCCTGGTGCAGAACACGGGGTGACAAGCGTGGCGGCCATAGTTATTCTCCCTCTCCGAACTTGTCACTTATCAGTGCCAGCAACGCAGCCATGGCCTCTTGTTCGCGCTCGCCACTGGTGTCAATGTCGACCGTGCTACCCAGGCCGGCCGCCAACATCATCACACCCATAATGCTTTTTGCATTGACACGTCGCTCGCCCTTGGCAACCCATACTTCACACGGGAAGCTACCCGCCAACTTAGTCAGTTTGGCAGAGGCACGTGCATGCAGGCCCAACTTATTGCTGATGGTCGTGCTTGCTTTGATCATTTTTCTTTCGCACCTGATTTTGTGGCGCGGTCACTGCTACCTGCATGACGCCCTGTGTGCCACCGGCCAAAGCCCGCGCAACCAGCGAATCCAACGCTTCCCGTCGGTAGGTTATCGTGCGTAGCAGCATGGGCAGATTTACCCCCGCAATTAACTTTGAATTCAATCCGTCGACCAGTTTTTGAGCCACATTGCAAGGTGTCGCACCAAACACGTCGGCCAGCACCAGAGTCTGGGCAGTATTCAGCATAGCCATCGCTTGCACGGCCCCCTTCAAGGTTTCTTCCGGCGGCACATTGGGCTGCACATCAAACGCCGCGACGCCAGTCTCCCCATCCGGGAACACATGCAAAACACACTGGCGCAGTGCTGAAGCCAATGGCGCGTGTGCGATGATAAAAATACCGTTCATGTAATAACTATGTGGGCCAGACCGGTGCCGTACAAGAGTCAAGCCGGTTTTGTTCCTAACAATTCAGATTGTTTGATTATGACTTTTTGCGCTTAGAAAATAGACATATGACACCACCGAACACAGTAAAAATACCGTCATGGCCGACTGGAATGCCCCGGACTCTGTCAAACCCAACAGCTTGAACCCATCCACGGCCAGGCCAATTCCCCACTGAACTACAAAAACGCCCGCAAATATCACCAGGTTATAGGCCGACAGCGCCCGTCCGGCCAAGGCTGGCGCAAAAGCCATTCCAACCGCTGGTTGCGCCAGCGAAACAAAGCTGCAGCTCATGCAATACAAAGCCCAAAAGACCCCAGCCATCATCGGCAAAGCGGCACTTGATGCGATGATAATCGCGAGCAGCAGGAAGCTAAATGGCAAACCGCCGGCGATCAGGCGATCCGCATGGACCCCACTGCGGGTCAACCGCGGGTTGACCAAGCCCCAACCCCAAAATGTGCAAAGCATCGCGACGTTGATCCAGAACAATCCATTGGCGGCCTCCAGTGCGGTGTAACCTGCCACTTTAACCATCCACGGTCCGGCCCATAGCGTCTGCATGGCGACCAGTCCTCCATAGCAAAAAAACCCGATCGGTGCCATCTTGCGGAAATACGGGTGCTTCCAGACCTCGGCATAGTTTGATCTGGCTGGTGCGACATCATGCTCTTGCCTTGGAGAGAATTGCCACGGCGGCACCTGCCACGCAATCAACCCCATGGACACGATCGCCAGAACCGCTAAGCCCCAAAACAATAGGCGCCAACCAAAGACCGGTACCAACCATTGCACTGGCAAGGTGGATGCAACCATGCCCAGCGAACCCGTCATTAACATCCACGAATTCGCGCGCAGCAATGTTGAAGCCTCAAACCAGCGGCGGTAACCGGTAAGCGGCGCCATTAAGCAGGCGCTAACCCCAACACCGCAGAGAATCCGTGCGGCCAACAGAGCGGAGAAACTCGTCGCCATTGAAAAAGCGACGCATCCTAAGGCGGCCACTGCCAGCAAATTGAGAATGACCCGCTTAGGCCCATACCGGTCCAACCACTTTCCCAGTGGCAATTGAGTCGCAGCGAAGCCAAGAAAGTAACCGCCCGCCAGCAATCCCAGGTCACTGGCATTGAGGCCAAACTCTCGCGTCAGGGTCGGCGATAGTGTCGCAGTGATAGCCCGGATGAGAGTTGAAAGAAAATAGGAAAACCCAAAAACCAGAAAAACGACGATGGCGGTTTGTTGGGGCAGCGGGCTGACGCTTGGGTGGTGGCTCATATGTCCATTATCTGTGTTGCAGACTCTGGGCTGACGAATCGATATCAGGCGCAGCGCCTTGGGAGCGGCCGAATGACCCCTTCGGCATGATCAGTCGTCATGACGACCTTGCCGGGACAGTTCGCACCGCGCCGATATCCTGCCCTGTGAAAAAGTCAAGCGAAGGACTGGCCAGGCCCACCGGATGCGGCGGTGATAGAACCAAGTTTCGATAGGTTGCGGACTGGCTGACTATTTGGAGGCGTCAGGGACCAACCGGCCTTTGACACGGCCTTTAAGTTGCAAAACGCGGTCAGCGTTGTTGAAGTCCAATTTGTCGGCAGTGAACCGATCCTCGCCTCGCATCAGTTCCACCTGTTTGTCAGACTCAAGGCGCTCTGCCGGTACCGAGACATGCAAAAACTCGCTGCGAAATTCCATCCGCTGGAAGGACTGTCCAGCACCATCGACCCCAGACTCGCGCACCACCCGAGCATTGCCAATCAATTGCACTTCAGAAGCATCTCCATTGACCACCGCGCGGCTCGCGGTTGCAGTCGTCAAACGACCCTCGACGCTAAATGAGCGAATGCGAACAAAATCGACGTCCAGTGTGTCCGTGTCCGGAAAGTGGCGGGCGTTTGCTCCAAACACTTCGCTTTTGAGTCGTCCCGATTCGTCAAAAGTTCTTACTGAAAAGTTACGCATGAAATAGTCAGACTCGTGCTTTGGTGGCTGCTCTTGCGCAGTGGTTAGCAAAAGGGGAGTACTACGCACCAACCAGTAGGTTCCAAGCGCCAAAACGCCCATGAGAATGACGGGAAGATAGAGCGACAGTCGCTCCCACAAGGCGCGTAACAGCTTGATCACTGCATGCTGTCCGCAAGAAATCCAGCATACCTGCCACTGGCAATCAGCAGTAGGTCACACAACTCCCTGACGGCACCTTCGCCACCCCGAGCGCTGGTGATGAAGTGCGAGATTGATTTAACCTCGCTATGGGCATTTTTCGGAGCACAAGCAAATGCACTGCGCCGCATAACGGCAAGATCTGGCCAGTCGTCTCCCATCGCCGCCACCTGATCCCAGCGAAGCCCCAAAACCTTGAGCGTTTGCTCGGCAGCGGGGCGTTTGTCTTCGGTTCCGTAATGGACATGTTCAATGCCCAACGCCGCAAGCCGCAAACGCAGTGGTTTTGAATCGCGCCCCGTAATGATCGCCGGCGTAATGTTGGCACGCTTTAGCAGTTTGAGGCCATGGCCATCCAGCGTATGAAACCGCTTGATCGTTTCCCCCGACGCGGTGAAATGCAGCCCACCGTCGGTCAGAACACCATCGACATCAAAGAAAGCCACCCTGATGCCTTGTGCCAAAAGCAACAATTCCGGTGGGAAATTGAGACTTGGAGTCATCAAATTACCTTCGCACGCATCAGGTCATTGCTATTCAGGGCACCGCACAATCGCCCTGCCTTATCCAGCACCAGCACGCTGGTGATGCAGTGCTGTTCCATCAATTCGGCAGCTTCCACGGCCAGTGCGTCACTGGCAATGGTGCGCGGATTGGCGTGCATCACCTGCTTCGCCGTGCTGGTACGCAAGTCAATCCCTTTCTCAACCAGACGGCGCAAGTCGCCATCGGTAAAAATCCCGAGCACTGCCAAGTTTTCATCGGCTATGGCGGTGGCGCCCAAGCCCTTGACGCTCATCTCCCGCATCAACTCGGTGAAACTGGCGCTTGGTCCGACCCTGGGCACGTCATCACCACTTCGCATAACGTCACTGACATGGGTTAGCAGCTTGCGCCCAAGTGCGCCACCAGGGTGGGATCGGGCAAAATCTTCAGCCTTGAAACCACGCGCGTCAAGCAGGGCCACGGCCAACGCGTCGCCCAGTGCCAGTTGCGCCGTGGTACTTGCGGTGGGAGCCAGATTCAGGGGGCAGGCTTCTTTCTCTACCCCGCAGTCAAGAAATACGTCCGCATGGCGGGTCAAAGTTGATTCCACCCTGCCAGTCATGGCAATCAGCGGTGTGCCCATGCGCTTGAGCACCGGCAGGATGGCGGTCAACTCTTCAGATTCACCGCTGTTCGAGATCGCCAGCACAAGATCGACCGGCTTGATCATGCCGAGGTCACCATGACTGGCCTCGGCCGGGTGCACAAACATGGCTGGCGTGCCTGTTGAGGCCAGGGTGGCCGCGATCTTGCGCCCCACATGGCCGCTCTTTCCCATCCCCATCACCACCACGCGACCTGTCACATCCAGCATCATCTCCACGGCTCGGGCAAACGACTGCCCCAGGTGTTGTTTCAAACCCAAAACTGCCGCGGCCTCGATATCCAGGGTCTCCCGTGCCAGGCGTATTGCCTGCTCCGCCTGAAAGATTCGAGCGGCATTATCGTTGCTTGTCATGGCGCCATTTTATAGATGAAGGCGCGACTTGCTAGTATCCGGGAATGAGCCCGCTCGAACTCACATTGTTGTACCTACTGGCCGCTGTGCTGGGTGTGGTCGCCTGTCGGTTCTTGAAGCTGCCACCGATGCTGGGATATTTAGCAGTGGGCGTCGTGATCGGCCCCAATGCGCTGGCGCTGGCGAAGAACGCCGACGGGGTGCGCCACCTGGGCGAGTTTGGTGTTGTCTTTCTGATGTTTGTCATTGGGCTTGAGTTCAACTTGACCAAGCTGCGCGCCATGCGCAATCATGTGTTTGGATTGGGTTTTTTCCAGGTCCTGCTGACGATGTTGGGGGCCACCGCAGCCGCCATGGGTCTGGCATTCATTGCGCCAAAGTTGTGGGGTATGGGATGGCAAACGGCACTCGCGCTGTCGGGTGCGCTCGCCATGAGCAGTACGGCGATTGTGGTCAAACTGATGACCGAGCGGCTGGAAATGGAGTCGGAACACGGCAAGCGGGTCATGGGCATATTGTTGTTTCAGGATCTGGCGGTGGTCCCACTGCTGGTACTGATCCCAGCGCTCGGGGCTAGCGCCGAGCAGCTGTTCGAAACGATGCTGCTGGCGGCACTCAAGGCAACGCTATTGATAGCTTTGCTGCTGGTCGGTGGGCCGACTGTGATTCGATGGTGGCTAACTCTGGTGGCACGGCGAAAAAGCGAAGAGTTGTTTGTGCTCAATCTTTTGCTCATCACGTTGGGTCTGGCCTGGTTGACCGAGCTGGCAGGCTTGAGCTTGGCACTGGGAGCATTTATCGCAGGCATGCTGATTTCGGAGACGCAATACAAGCAACAGGTGGAGACTGATATTCGGCCGTTTCACGATGTTTTGCTGGGCCTGTTTTTCATCAGCATCGGGATGATGCTGGACTGGCGGCTGGTACTGGAGAGGTGGCCTCTGGTGCTTTTGCTGATCACTTTGCCAGTATTGTTCAAGGCCGCACTGGTGGCGGCGCTGGCGCGGGGATTGGGCGCCACTTCAGGCGTTTCGCTGCGCACCGGACTCTATTTGGCACAGGCGGGCGAGTTCGGATTTGTCCTGTTGACACTGGCCCAAGCCAACGCGCTGGTGCCTCCGACTCTGCTGAACCCGATACTGGTCAGCATGGTGCTGTCGATGCTGGCCACACCATTCGTCATTTTGTACAGCAACCGAATTGTGATGAGGTTGGTGAGCAGTGAATGGCTGCAACAGTCGCTGCAAATGACCAACATTGCAAGCAAATCAATCAGCGTGAACAAGCATGTGATCATTTGCGGTTATGGCCGCTGCGGACAGAACCTGGCTCGCATGCTGGAACTAGAAGGTATTCCCTACATCGCGCTTGATCTTGACCCGGACCGAGTGCGCCAGGCCGCCGCCGCCGGCGACTCGGTGGTCTTTGGGGACGCCGCCCGTCTTCAGGCCCTGATCGCGTCCGGACTGGCACGCGCCAGCGCTGTAGTCGTCACCTACCTTGAGGTCCCGAGTGCCATGAAGGTGCTGGCCCACATCCGGTCCCATGCGCCGCAGGTGCCGGTCATCGTGCGAACCCAGGATGACCATGATCTGGAAGCGCTCCAGCAAGCCGGCGCCACAGAAGTGGTGCCGGAGGCGATTGAAGGCTCATTGATGCTGGCCAGTCATGCGCTGGCATTGGTGGGCGTACCCATGCGACGCGTGATTCGCATGGTGCAGGATCAACGCGATGCCCGCTACAACCTGCTTCGTGGCTACTTCCATGGGGCCGACGACGACTCACAGGATGAACTCCATCAGGAGCGGCTGTCATCACTGACGTTGCCGCCGGGCGCCAAGTCCATTGGCAAGCCGCTGAGCCACCTTTCCATTCACGGGTTGGACGTTCGTATCGTCAGCCTGCGGCGCCATGGTGGCAAGGTCATGCCGATCGCAGCAGACCCGCTGATTGAGGGCGGCGATACGCTGGTGCTGTCAGGCAAGACCGAAACATTGGCCTCGGCCGAGCAGAAATTGCTTAAAGGTTGACCAGTCAAACCCGGCAAGGAAGCGGGCACGATGCACAATACGGACTCTAGCCCCAACATCCCGCGCAATGCAAAACCTCAGTGTCAACCAGTACCTCAGAGACCACATACGCACCGTGCCTGACTGGCCTGCTCCGGGTGTGCAGTTTCGCGACATCACACCCCTGTTGCAGGAAGCCCGGGTATTTCGGGTACTGATCGACGCCTTCGTGCATCGCTACATGGATCCTGCCATGCGCCCCGAAGTCGTGGCCGGGCTTGATGCCCGTGGCTTCATTTTAGGCGCGGTGGTTGCCTATGAACTGAACGTCGGTTTCGTTCCCATCCGCAAGAAGGGCAAGCTGCCGTTCACCACAGTAGAAGAAACCTACGAGCTGGAATACGGCAGCGCCACCGTGGAATTGCACACGGATGCTGTCAAGCCCGGTAACCGCGTGTTGCTGATCGACGACCTGATTGCCACCGGCGGCACCATGATGGCCGGCATGAAATTGCTCGAAAAACTGGGGGCTCAAGTGATCGAGGGGGCCGCCATTGTCGACCTGCCGGAGCTTGGCGGATCCGCCAAGCTCAAGGCCGCTGGCCTGCCACTTTTCACGTTGATCGATTTCGCCGGGCACTGAGGCACAGCCGAACAGCTCATTTCCCGATACAGAATTTCGAGAAAATCACACCCAGCAGATCATCTGACGTAAATTCACCGGTGATTTCACTCAAAGCGCTTTGTGCCAGGCGAAGCTCTTCCGCCAGCAGGTCCAAAGCCCGTGCGTTGGCCGCCAAATGAGCGGTGGCTTGCATCAAATGGATATCCGCCCGGCGCAAGGCTTGTACATGCCGCTCGCGGGAAATGTAGACACCTTCGGGTACCGACTGCCAGCCCGCTAACTCAAGCAAGTTGTGGCGCAGAGCCTCCAGACCCGCGCCGGTTTTAGCCGACAGCATCAGCCCCCGCTCGCGGCTGGTACGGTCCGCAACGTCGGCCTTGTTCCAGATGTCAATGATCGGTACTTTGGCCGGTAGTTTCTGGGTTAGCAGTTCCGCAATCACTGCGTCATCCAACTTGTAATTTGTCGCTTCGCAACGGGTCAGATCATGTAAAAACAAAACAACATCAGCGGTCGCGATGGCATCCCAGGCGCGTGCGATACCAAGCTTTTCAACCTCATCAGCGCTTTCGCGCAGGCCTGCAGTGTCAATCACATGCACCGGTACGCCCTCGATCTGAATGGTTTGCTGGACCCTGTCACGGGTGGTACCAGCAATCGCAGTGACAATCGCCAGTTCAGCGCCGGCCAGGGCGTTTAGCAGGGATGACTTGCCAGCGTTCGGTTGGCCCGCAATCACGACCGAGATACCGTCGCGCAACAGGGCACCCTGGTGGGCTCTTTGCAACACTGTTTTCAGGAGTTGCTGCAACTTTGATAGCTGCCCTTGCGCGTCTGCCTGGCGCAGGAAGTCAATTTCCTCTTCCGGAAAGTCGAGCGTCGCTTCAACCAATATACGCAGATGAATCAGCGCGTCACGCAGGCTGTGGATTTCCTTTGAAAATGCACCCGACAGAGAGAGACTGGCGCTGCGGGCGGCGAGCTCGGTGCTGGCATCAATCAGATCGGCGATGGCTTCTGCCTGCGCCAGATCGATCTTGTCGTTGAGGAATGCGCGCTCGGTGAATTCACCGGGCAGCGCGATTCGCATACCCGATAGCCGAGGCGCGTGGGTGACGGGATCAGGTTCGGCACCGGCTCGCAAACAACGAGCCAGCAAGAGCTGCAATACGACCGGTCCACCGTGCGCCTGCAGCTCCAGCACATCCTCACCGGTGAACGAGTGGGGTGCCGGAAAATAAATCACCAACCCGTGATCAATGGCTAGCCCATTGTGATCAAGAAAGGGCAGATACGTCGCCTCGCGGGGCTTCAGCTGCCGTGCAAATAGTCCCCGTATCAACGCCTCAAGGTTTTTCCCGCTGATCCGGACAATGCCCACCGCACCCCGACCGGGGGCAGTGGCTACGGCTACTATGGGGTCTTGATGACGCGGCAGCACGCTCCGGCTCAGAACTTGGGCAAGTTGAATTGCGGTGGCACACCCATGCGGGTGTTGATGACCCACTGCTGCGCGATCGACAAGACGTTATTAGTGATCCAGTACAACACCAGGCCTGCCGGGAAGAAGAAGAACATCACACTGAACGCCAATGGCATGAACCACATCATCTTGGCCTGCATGGGGTCCGGCGGCGCCGGGTTGAGGGCGGTTTGGAGTACCGTAGTGAGCGTCATGACGATCGGCAGAATATAGAAAGGGTCTGGTGACGAGAGGTCATGAATCCACATCACCCAGGGTGCATTGCGCATTTCGACACTGGACAACAGCACCCAGTACAACGCGATGAACACTGGAATCTGAACCATGATCGGGAAACAGCCACCCATCGGATTGACTTTTTCTTCGCGGTAGATGCGCATCATCTCTTGCTGCATCTGCTGCGGACTGTCTTTCAACCGTTCCCGCATTTCAGTTATCTTTGGATTGATGGCTTTCATCTTGGCCATGCTGGCGTAAGCCTTGGCATTGAGCCAGTAAAAGGCTGCTTTCAGCAACAAGACGAGGGCCATGATAGACCAACCCCAGTTGCCGATTAAAGTTTGCAGTTTGTCCAGCAACCAGTACAAGGGCTTGGCCAAAATGGTAAGCCAACCGTAGTCTTTGACCAGCTCGAGTCCCGGCGCCAGTGATTCGAGCACTTTTTCTTCCTGCGGCCCTGCAAAGAATGTTGCGTCTATCGTTTTGCTGCGGCCCGGCGCAATATCGTTTAGCGAAGTGATCATGCCGACGGCGTACAAATTGGCGTCGACCTTACGCAAGAATAAATCGCGTTTGATGCCATCACCCAACAACCACGCACTGGCAAAATAATGCTGAACCATGGCCACGTAGCCGTTTTCAGCCGTCTTTTCGACATCCACCTTGTTGTTTTCGATGTCTTTGAATTCCACCTTCTGGTATTTCTTGACCTCGGTATAAATCGCCGGGCCGGTGAAGGTTGAATAAAAAGATGACTCCCCCAAAGGCTTATTACCATCACGGACCAATTGCAGGTAGAGCTGGGGCGACACTGTGACCGGACCCAGATTGACTACTTCATGTTTGACTGCCACCGCGTAGGCACCGCGGGTCAAGGTGAAAGTTTTCACCAACTTGAGACCGCCCAGTTCGGGTGACTCAAATCGGATCACCAGTTCTTTGTTACCTTCCATTAATGTGTGTTCACCTGGAACCAGCGTCATGACTGTCTTGTGCGTTGGGAATGTGCCCCCTGCTGCCCCCGCGATCAAGCCTGATTGCGCCACATAGGTACGGTCCTTATTCTCGTCAAGCAAAACAAAATTTTTGCTCTGGTCACTCATGTCAACGTGCTTGACAAACGCGGTCTGCACCAGTGAGGCGCCCTCGGTATCAAACGTCAGTTTGAGCACGTCGGTCGTCACCACAAAGCGCTCATGAGCTACATCAGTCGCGCTCACCTTCAAACTCGATTGTCCGATGGCCCCAGGCATCTGGGCACTGCCAGCCGTCGAATTTGCAGCAGGAACCGCCGTTGGCACACTGGACGGAGCTGGCGTAGGATTGGCGTTGACGCTGGTGCTAGCGGGACCGGGGAAAAATGTGGCCTTGTTTCCGTTATAAACCTGCCACTTGTCCCACAGCAGAACCATGGAAAAACCAAAAATCACCCACAAAATGGTGCGACGAATATCGTTCATGAAGACTTCTTTTCAGTGGGAGAGGTAGTCAGCTGGGTAAATAGCCGGGGAGTTGCTGTGGGCACTGAATCAAGACCACCGGCGCACCAGGGATGGCAACGACCCAGTCGCTTCAGCGTCAAATAGGAACCGACGACGGCGCCATGTAGCTGCAAGGCCTGGATTGAAAACACCGAGCAAGTAGGCTCAAATCTGCACGATGATCCCAACCAAGGGCTCAACAGCAGGCGATATCCCCGGACAAGGGCGATGAGCATGTCTTTAATCATGTCGCGCCGAGCTGCGCTTTGGGTAAATATGGGCGCGCCAGCGCACTGGCAAACAGTTGCAGCAATTCGCTGCGAACGCTGGCTTTGAGCAGTTGCGAAGTTGCGCTAGGGAATTCGATTCTGTCGAAACTGGCACGCAAACGAAGCACATGCGCAGCTTTGGGAAGCGCAGACTCAAAACTTGCGCTCACACTGTAAATCTGGCGTTTGATGGCATTGCGGGTGACTGCCCGTTTGGCCCACCGTTTGGGTACCATGGCACCCATCCACACATCCTTCACGCCAAATAGTTCCGGCTTGGGCGGGAGCGAAGATTCCAAAGTTTCCTGGATAGCAACAGGTCCGTTCAGCGCAACGCAATGCAATGCAAAATGGGTCGTGCGAGCTACTGTGGGTCCAGCCAGCACAGCCTGAAACTGACTCCGCGTTGTTAATCGCTTCAATTGGATGCGGCGCCAGAACTGCAAGCAGGTGCGCACGACTGGAACCGTGAGGATCAGACTGCCAGGCGCTTGCGGCCTTTGGCGCGACGGGCGTTAATCACAGCACGACCGCCACGAGTTCTCATGCGAACCAGGAAGCCGTGAGTGCGGGCGCGGCGAATCTTGGAGGGTTGGTAAGTGCGTTTCATTTTGGAAATCCTAAAGGGCTCAATGACAGCCCACCACCAATCAGTAGCTGCGGGCCGTTGTCTGTTCTCCCCCAACACAATTAGGGGAACCGGCTATTATCGCAAACTTTCTCAATCCCGGCAACACCTTACATTACATACAGCTTGTAGTGCTGGAGCTGTCGAAGGGTTTGCTGGCCGGGATTTCCTCCTTGTGGATAAATGCTTCATAAATTACAATCCATGGAGCAGCAATTTAAAACTATCCACAGAAGCTGATACAGACAATGACAGAGGGAAACTACCTTGACCAACCGGATTCAACCGGTCTGGGTGCCGGGCATAGCCTGTGGCAGACTTGCATCGACCAATTGGCTCAGGAACTCCCCGAACAACAGTTCAACACCTGGATCAAACCCCTGTCGGCCAAAGTCACCGAGGATCTGAGTAAAGTCACAATTTTTGTTGCCAATCGGTTCAAACTGGACTGGATCAGGGCCCAGTACAGCACCCGTATCGCCAGTTTGTTGGGTAAGTTTTCTGGACAGTCCGTCCAAGTGGAGTTAGCACTTGCTCCTCGGGAGGTGCCGGCCAGAAGCTTTTCTTCCCAGCAGTCGGAGGAGCTGATACCGAATGAAGAATCGGCAGGGTTAGGGGAAGGGCGTGTACCCAACGGCTTCAAGAACCGACTCAATACGGCGCTGACCTTTGAGTCGCTGGTTGAGGGAACTGCGAACCGAATGGCGCGCGCAGCAGCGATGCACGTTGCAGGCATGCCAGGCTATTTGTACAACCCGCTTTTCATTTACGGCGGTGTTGGATTGGGCAAGACCCATTTAATGCATGCGGTGGGTAACCGGTTGCTGGCCGACATGCCTGCAGCCAAAGTTCTCTACATACACGCTGAGCAATTCGTTTCAGATGTGGTTAAGGCCTATCAGCGCAAAACTTTTGATGAATTCAAGGAGCGCTATCACTCGCTTGATTTGCTGCTGATTGACGACGTGCAGTTTTTCGCCAACAAGGAAAGAACCCAGGAAGAGTTCTTTAACGCGTTCGAGGCTTTGCTTGCCAAGAAGTCGCACATTGTGATGACCAGTGACACTTATCCGAAGGGTTTGGCGGATATACACGAACGTCTTGTTTCACGTTTTGATTCTGGGCTGACCGTGGCAATTGAGCCGCCCGAACTGGAAATGCGGGTTGCCATACTGATCACCAAGGCGCAGGTTGAAGGCATTGTCATGCCCGAAGAAGTCGCGTTTTTCGTCGCCAAGAATGTGCGCTCCAACGTGCGTGAATTGGAGGGAGCTTTGCGCAAGATTTTGGCGTACTCACGTTTCAATCAGAAAGAGATATCCATCTTGTTGGCCCGTGAAGCGCTGCGCGACTTGCTGTCGATTCAGAACCGACAGATTTCGGTGGAAAACATCCAGAAAACAGTGGCTGACTATTACAAAATCAAGATTGCAGACATGTATTCGAAAAAGCGACCCGCAAGTATTGCCAGGCCGCGTCAGATTGCAATGTATCTGGCCAAAGAGCTGACACAAAAAAGTCTCCCGGAAATTGGAGAATTGTTTGGCGGCCGTGACCACACCACTGTGTTGCACGCGGTACGCAAGATTGGTGGCGAACGCCAGCAAATGACTGAATTAAATCAGCAGCTTCACGTGTTGGAACAGACACTCAAAGGCTGATGGCTGATAAAAATAAAGTGGAAAATGGCGGCTGGGAAAAAATCCACTCCCGTCTGTTGTTAATTTGAATTAGAGACATTTATTAAGAGGTTGACATGATCGTCCTGAAAACCACACAAGACAAAGTTCTAACGGTACTGCAATCGGTAGCCGGTATTGTTGAGCGCCGACATACTTTGCCCATCCTGGCCAACGTTTTGATTCGGAAATCAGGCGCGTCCTTGCAACTTACCACCAGCGATCTTGAGATCCAGATTCGAACCAGCGCTGAACTGGAGGGCGATGTCGGTGAGTTCACTACGACGGTAGGCGCTCGCAAGCTGATTGACATTCTGCGCACCATGCCTGCCGATCAGACCGTATCTCTGGAATCGAGCGCGACCAAACTCATACTCAAAGGCGGCAAGAGCAAGTTCACATTGCAAACCATGGCGGCCGAAGACTTTCCTCTGGTGCAAGAGGCTGCCAACTTTGGTCCCGTGTTCAGCGTGCCACAAAAGACCCTGAAGGATTTGCTGAGTCAAGTGTCTTTTGCCATGGCCGTGCATGACATCCGTTATTACCTCAACGGCATTTTGTTCGTGGCTGAGGGCAAACAGCTAAGCCTGGTGGCAACTGACGGCCATCGATTGGCCTTTGCCTCGGCCACACTGGATGTGGACGTGCCAAAACAAGAGGTCATATTGCCGCGCAAAACCGTCATCGAGCTGCAACGTCTGCTTTCCGATGCGCAAGGCGCAATTGAAATGCAGTTTGCCAACAACCAGGCCAAGTTCAGCTTTGACGACATGGAGTTCGTCACCAAGCTGGTCGAAGGAAAGTTCCCCGACTACAACCGCGTCATCCCGAAAAATCACAAGAACAGCATCACACTGGGCCGCGCCGCACTGCTGGCAACGTTGCAGCGTACCGCCATTTTGACCAGCGACAAGTTCAAGGGCGTGCGCTTGAACATTGATCCCGGCACTCTGCGCGTGGCATCAAACAACGCCGAGCAGGAAGAAGCTGTAGACGAGTTGGACATTGACTACGGCGGCGACAGCATCGAGATCGGTTTCAATGTGACCTACCTGATTGACGCACTGTCCAACATGACACAGGAAATGGTCAAGCTGGAACTCTCAGACAGCAACAGCTCTGCCTTGTTCACCATACCTGACAACGCAACTTTTAAATACGTGGTGATGCCGATGCGTATTTAGCCTCACAAGAATTTGTCGCAGTGCAAATCCCAAACCCGCGATGAACCAAAAGTTCATTGCGGGTTTGGTCATTCAAGAGTTTGAGAAATCGTTAGAAAAGTTAGCCATGACCGAAGAAAACAAGCCAGTTCATATCCCACAAAACGGAGACGAAGCCGTGCACACAGGTGAGGGCAGCACCGACAGCTCCAACTTTCAGCCAACCATAGACGCGAATCAGGCGGGGGCTTCAGAAGCTTATGGAGAGGACTCGATCCAGATTCTGGAAGGACTGGAAGCGGTGCGCAAACGCCCCGGCATGTACATTGGCGACACGTCAGACGGCACTGGGCTGCATCACCTGGTGTTTGAGGTGGTTGACAACTCGATCGACGAGTCACTGGCCGGGCATTGCGACGACATCCTGGTAACCATCCATTCGGACAACTCGGTCAGCGTGGTCGACAACGGGCGCGGCATTCCAACTGGCGTGAAGATGGATGACAAGCATGAGCCCAAGCGCTCTGCCGCCGAAATCTCGTTGACCGAACTGCACGCAGGTGGCAAGTTCAACCAGAACAGCTACAAGGTTTCAGGTGGCCTGCACGGTGTCGGCGTGAGTTGCGTGAACGCCCTCTCAAAGATGCTGCGTCTGACTATTCGACGCGATGGCAAAGTTCACGTGATGGAGTTCAGCAAGGGCTTTGTGCAGAACCGCATTACTGAAGTAGTCAACGGAGTCGAAGTGTCGCCCATGAAGGTAATTGGCAACACCGAAAAACGCGGTACTGAGGTTCACTTTTTGCCAGACCTGGATATCTTTCAGACCAATACCGACTTTCACTACGACATTTTGAGCAAGCGTTTGCGCGAGCTCAGCTTTTTAAACAACGGCGTCAAAATACGCCTTAAAGACGAACGCACTGGCAAAGAAGACGACTTCTCGGGCGCCGGTGGCGTCAAGGGCTTTGTCAACTTCATCAACCGGGGTAAGACGGTGTTGAACCCCAACATCTTTCACGCCATGGGCGACCGCCAGAGCGACCAGAACACCAACATCGGTGTCGAAGTGGCCATGCAATGGAACAGCGGATACAACGAGCAGGTGCTGTGCTTTACAAACAACATACCGCAGCGTGATGGCGGCACCCATTTGACTGGCTTGCGTGCCGCCATGACACGCGTCATCAACAAATACATTGATGACAGCGAGCTGGCAAAAAAGGCCAAGGTCGAAGTCACGGGTGACGACATGCGCGAAGGCTTGACTTGTGTGCTGAGCGTCAAAGTGCCCGAGCCCAAGTTCAGCAGTCAGACCAAGGACAAGCTGGTGAGCAGTGAAGTGCGCGGCCCGGTGGAAGACATCGTCAGCAAGCTGCTTTACGACTACCTGCAGGAGCGCCCGGCCGACGCCAAGATCATCGTTGGCAAAATCATTGAGGCAGCCCGCGCCCGCGAGGCCGCACGAAAGGCGCGCGACATGACGCGCCGCAAAGGCGTGCTGGACGGCATGGGACTGCCCGGCAAACTGGCCGACTGCCAGGAAAAAGACCCGGCGCTGTGCGAGATCTACATCGTTGAGGGTGACTCCGCCGGCGGCTCAGCCAAGCAGGGGCGCGATCGAAAATTTCAGGCCATTTTGCCTTTGCGCGGCAAGATCTTGAACGTGGAAAAAGCCCGCTATGAAAAGCTGCTGACCAGCAATGAAATTTTGACACTGATCACGGCACTGGGCACCGGTATTGGCAAGGCCGGCGGCAGCACCGGCAATGATGATTTCAACGTCGCCAAACTTCGTTACCACCGCATCATCATCATGACCGATGCCGATGTGGACGGTGCGCATATCCGCACCTTGTTGTTAACCTTTTTTTACCGCCAAATGCCCGAACTGGTGGAGCGCGGCCATATTTACATTGCACAACCGCCTCTTTACAAGGTGAAAGCTGGCAAGGAAGAGCTTTACCTGAAAGACACCGGCGCCCTGGACAGTTTTCTTCTGCGCATCGCGCTGGTCAACGCCGCTGTGCATACTGGCGGCGAGGCGGGTACAACGCTCGCTGGTGACACATTGGCCGAGTTGGCACGCAAACACCAGGTGGCACAGGCCGTGATTGCGCGCTTGCGCAATTTCATGGACGCCGAGGCACTTCGCTCAGTGGCTGACGGCGTAGCACTCAATCTGGACACAGTGGCCGATGCGCAAGCCTCTGCTGTTGCGCTGCAAGCCAAATTACCCGATGCCGAGGTGGCCGGCGAATTTGACTCCCGTACTGACAAACCCATTTTGCGCATCAGCCGCCGCCATCATGGCAACGTCAAGAGCAGTGTGCTGACGCAAGACTTTGTGCACGGCTCCGATTACGCCGCACTGGCAGAAGCTGCCAACACGTTCAAGGGTTTGCTGAGCGATGGCGCCAAAGTCATGCGCGGCGAAGGAGAGCGCCAAAAAGAGGAAAAGGTCGCCGATTTCCGCGAAGCCATGGCATGGCTGATTGCACAAGCAGAACACGCCACGTCGCGCCAGCGCTACAAGGGCCTGGGTGAGATGAACCCCTTGCAACTATGGGAAACGACGATGGATCCGACGGTACGCCGTTTGCTCAGGGTCCAGATCGACGACACCATTGAAGCCGACCGCGTGTTCACGATGCTAATGGGTGATGAGGTTGAGCCACGCCGCGATTTCATTGAAACGAACGCGCTGCGAGCTGGGAATATCGATGTCTGAAGTTGTGTAGCCACGCTGAGCCGGAATGAATTGAACGCCTGGCATTAAGGGGGCGTCCGGACGTTCGCGTCCACAGTCCGAGATACCGAAGCGGTCAGTGAAATCACGGGGTCGTTTTCATTAACTTGGCGGGCTCTCCTGCAGTGGGAGCAGACGCTCAAGAGGCTCCTTCAGTTTCGGGGAAAAACTGTTTGCCGCCTAAAATCGACGCAAAACAATTTGCGGAGTTTGTCAGAATTTTTGTACCAGCATGGAAATGCATCAAAATGGCAGAAATCAAGGCTAAAAGCCGTTCTCAGGAGGAATTCGTGACCAGTTTATCCCGCAGTGCCCAGATTAATCCGTAGGTTTTGCGGTATAAATCCGTTGAGCAGCATAGGCTAGGGGAGAAAATTGCAATGGACGAGATGCAGCAAGCTCATCACGAACTCGACCGCATTCAGGGGATCATTACGCGGCATGAGGGCCACATGATTGCCCTAAGAGGTTGGCTTCTTGTGATAGTTGGCGGTCTGCTCGCGGCCTACTATACGGCAACCATCGATATGAGCGCGTTCGTGCTGAGAACTGCGCTGCTTGTGATTACCCTGCTGTTCTTGATCGTCGAGTCGCGACACGTCAACTTGGTTGAGGCAGTGGTCGAACGAGCCACCGAGATCGAGAGGGATATAAGAGGTTCGCCCCGAACGGATGGGCAATCCGGTGTTGGCTGGTACGATGGTCCGAAGGTAAGTGAATCGTGCCAAGAGGGAGCCAACCGTTGGTGGCCACGGAGTGGAATGACCTTTGTTTTAAATCAGCCGTTCTACTTTGTAGTCATTTTGATTGTCATCTTGTCTACAGTGTGGCTGCCGCCAAAACAAGGGGCCACACCGTCACCAAGTCCAACTGCACAACCTGCTCGGAAATGAGCGCCGATCTACCGAACCGGACAAGGCAGTTAAAGAACATGGAATTTTGCTCAACAAGTCATCCCAGCGAACTCCGCAAAGTCTGCCCTTTTGTTCCGCCACTGAATTCACTTTGGACTTGAAGTTTCTTGCGTTCACACTCCTCTGTCCGTTGCGGTCAACGGCAGCTTGACGAAGCGGACATCCACCGTTACCGGTCACCTCAAGGGCGAAGCGTTCTGGTGCCATGTCTCCAGACGTGCGCTGAACCGCGAGGCCCCGCACGAGGTTGGCATCTGGTGCTTTGAAGACCTCAGTGTTGACGCCGCCCGGTCAAAGCCGAGTTGACGGCCTGCGATCGCAAAGTGGCCGCACACCTGATGCAGGGCCTGAGGTCCAAACAAATCGGCAAGACGCTGTCCACCAGCCACCGCACCGTTGAGATCTACTGTGCCCGCCTGACGCGCAAGTACAAAGCCGCCAACGCTGGCGATTTAGTCCAGAAGCTGATGGCGGGTTAGTCACCATTTCCCCACGGGGAGTGTGGATTAGTTAAATCAAACGTTTGATTTAACTAGGCTAGAATCGCTCCCCATGTCCAAGACCTCCTCATCCTCCAGTGCCGCCAAGCCTTTGCGCATTGACGGCTTTGAAGCGCGCAACCGTCTGCTCGACGCGGCCCTGACGCTGTTCGCTGAAAAAGGATTCGCCAAAACGTCCACCCGCGAAATCGCACAGGCCTCACAGGTCAACATCGCGTCCATCAGCTACTACTTTGGCGACAAGGCCGGGCTGTACCGGGCGGTGTTTACCGACCCACGTTGCAACCCCAACGTGCCGCCCGAATCCATAGCCGATGCCGGCATCAGCCTGCAGCAGGCATTGCAGCGTTTGATGTGGTCGTTTCTGGATCCACTGAAACAGGGCCACCTGATGCAACATTGCATGAAGCTGCACTTTCGCGAAATGCTGGAGCCCACCGGCATCTGGCAGGAAGAGATTGACTCCAACATCAAGCCGGCCCACGCTGCTTTGGTCGGCGTACTGTGCCGCCATCTGGGATTGGTCAAGGCCGACAACGACATCCATGCCCTGGCGTTTTCCATCTCCGGCTTGGGCGTCATGCTGCATATCGGCTGCGATGTCGTAACCAGTATTCGCCCGCAGCTGGTGGCATCGCACGCTGCGCTGGACCGCTACTGCGACCGGTTGGTGGCCTACGCCATGGCACTCACCGAAGCCGAAGCCCAACGCCGCGCACTGCCCGCCGCCGCTCCCCGATCCAACCGCAAACCGTCCCAAAAATGATGTTGCCACCCCTTAGATCCCTGGCCCCCGTGGCCGCCGCACTCGCGCTGTCTGCCTGCTCCAGCTTCATGCCACCAACCCAGGTCAGCATGGACGCTCCCGACCAGTGGTATGCGCCCCTGCCCCACCAAGGCAACGTGGGCTCGCTGACCCAATGGTGGCAGCAACAGGGTGATCCCGTGCTGGTGGAGCTGATCGCCGAGGCACAGGCCGTCAGTCCGTCGGTGTCACAGGCGCTGGCGCGCGTGGAGGCCTCGCGCGCGCAGCAGGCCGCGGCCCATTCTGCGTTGGTACCCAATGTGGGCGCCCAAGTGTCCGGCAGCCGGGGGGTGAGCCAGCCCGGCTTTCCGGTGACCAATATGCAGCAGGTCGGCCTGCAAGCGGCATGGGAAATTGACCTGGTCGGCGCCAACCGCGCCGTGAGCCGCGCCGCGCAGGCCAATGTCGAAGGCAGCCAGGCCCAGTGGCATGACGCCCGTGTATCGGTGGCTGCCGAGGTGGCCAACCTGTACTACAGCTGGTCCACCTGCACCCAGCAACTGGCGCTGGCCCGGCGCGATGCCGCATCGCGCCAGGAGACCGCACGGCTCACCGAGATCAACGCCGGGGTCGGCTTTGTGGCCCCGTCCGTGGCCGCCATGGCGCGGGCCAGCGCGGCGGACGGCAGTAGCCGTGTGACCCAGCAAGCGGCCTTATGTGAACTCGAGACCAAGGCCCTGGTCGCTCTGACTGCCATTTCCGAGCCAAGTCTTAAGAAAAAACTGGCGCTAGCCATCGTGAAACCTTCGCAGGTAGCTATTATTTCAATAGCAAGCGTGCCCGCTCGGACGATTGCCCAACGCCCCGACGTGTTCAGCGCCGAGCATGATGTCATGGTTGCCAGCGCCCAAGTCGGCGCGGCCAAGGCGCAGCGCCTGCCGCGCCTGAGCCTGGCGGGTTCGATTGCCGGCACGCGCCTGACCAGCAACGGGGTCGCCCAGGACGGCGCCACCTGGTCCTTTGGCCCATTGGCGATCAACCTGCCGATCTTTGATGGTGGCCTGCGGGTCGCGGCGGTCACGTCGGCCGAGGCCAACTACCAGACCGTGGTGACGGTCTACCGCGCCAAGGTGCGACAGGCCGTGCGCGAAGTGGAAGAAGCACTGGTCAACCTGAACAGTACCGACGCCCGCACGCAAGACGCCAAGGTCTCCACCCAGGGCTACGCGGAATCGCTGGCCGCCACCCAGTCCCGCTTTGGCCAGGGCCTGGCCAGCCTGGTGGAACTGGAAGACGCACGGCGCAATGCGCTGTCCTCCGAGTCAGCTCAATTGAGCCTGGGCCTGGAGCGCAACCGCGCCTGGGTCTCCCTATACCGCGCTCTGGGCGGCGGCTTTGAGCCCGATACGGCAACCGCTACCGCTGCGAACTGACCCGCCCTACCCGGACACCGTTACTCCCCCATTTATTGATGCGACGCGACACCACCATGAACCTCCAATCACCCTCCTTTACCCACAAGCTCCCCGTCAAACCGCTGACCTTGGCTCTGGCTCTTGCCAGCGTCCTGGTGCTGGCCGGCCTCGGCCTGGCAGCCACACGCAGCCAAGCCGCCGATGCCACCAAGCCCGCTGCTGTTGGCAAGCCCGCGCTGACCGTGGCCCTGACCCAACCCAAGAGCAGCATGCTGGCTATCAAGCTGGCCGCCAACGGCAGCGTGGCCGCCTGGCAGGAGGCCAGCATCGGCGCTGAGGCCAACGGCCTGCGCGTGGCCGAGCTGCATGCCAATGTGGGTGACAGCGTCAAGCGCGGCCAGCTGCTGGCCAGCTTTGCCGCCGAGAGCGTGCAGGCCGATGTGGCCCTGGCGCGCGCTGCCGTGGCTGAGGCCCAGGCCAATGCCGCCGAGGCAGCCGCCAACGCCGACCGCGCCCGCGCCGTGCAGGGCAGCGGCGCCATCAGCGCCCAGCAGGTCAACCAGTACCTGACGCAAGAGCAAACCGGCAAGGCCCGCGTCGAGTCGGCCAAGGCGCAACTGGATTCGCAACTGCTGCGCCTGAAGAACACGCGTTTGCTGGCACCGGACAGTGGCATCATTTCGGCCCGCATGGCCTCCGTTGGTTCGGTGGTGGGTGCTGGCACCGAGATGTTCAAGCTGATTCGCCAGGGCCGCCTGGAGTGGCGCGGCGAAGTCACCTCCAGCGAGATCGGGAGAATCAACCCCGGCACCGCCGTGCTGGTGACCGCCCCCGGCGGCGCGCAGACCAGGGGCAAGGTGCGCATACTGGCACCCACCGTGGATGCCGCGACCCGCAACGGGCTGGTGTATGTCGATTTGGCCGGGCTGACCGCTGGCGACAAAGTGACGGCTGGCGCCTTCAAGCCCGGCATGTACGCCCGGGGTGAATTCGAGCTGGGCAGTTCGGGCGCGCTGACCGTGCCGCAAACCGCAGTGGTCGTGCGTGATGGCTTCAGCTATGTATCCCGCATCGGTGCCGACAACCGCATCAGCCAGCTCAAGGTGCAGACCGGACGCGTCGTGGGCGATCAGATCGAAATCCAGGGTGGCGTCAAGCCTGAGGACAAGCTGGTGGCCAGTGGCGGCAGCTTCCTCAGCGAAGGCGATCTGGTCAAGTTGGCAGAAGCTGCGAAGCTCGAGACCTCTATGTCAAACACGCCTAAAGCCATTGTGAAACCTGCCCCTGCTGCTAGTAAATAAGGAGCAAAGCGTATGAATGTATCTGCTTGGTCCATTAGGAACCCTATTCCGGCAGTCATGCTTTTTGTGCTGCTGACGCTGGCCGGACTGATGTCCTTCAATGCCATGAAGGTGCAGCAGTTCCCCGATCTGGAGCTGCCCACCGTCACTGTGTCGGCCAGCCTGCCCGGTGCCGCACCGGCCCAGCTGGAAACCGAGGTTGCCCGCAAGCTGGAAAACGCCATTGCACCGCTGCAGGGCCTGAAAAACATCTACACCAGTGTGCAGGACGGCAGCGTCAGCGTGACCGCCGAATTCCGCCTGGAGAAGCCTACGCAGGAAGCCGTGGACGATGTGCGCAGCGCCGTGCAGCAGGTGCGCAGCGATTTGCCTGGCGATTTGCGGGACCCCATCGTCAGCAAGATGAACCTGTCGGGCGCGCCGATTCTGGCCTTCACGATCCGCTCAGGCAGCCTGGACGACGAGGCCCTGAGCTGGTTTGTAGACAACTCCATCTCCCGCGCGCTGCTGGGCGTGCGCGGCGTTGGCTCGGTGGCCCGCGTGGGCGGCGTGTCCCGCGAGGTGCAGGTGGCGCTGGACCCGCTCAAGCTGCAAAGCCTGGGCGCTACGGCCGCCGATATTTCGCGCCAACTCAGACAGGTGCAGACCGAGAGCGCCGGTGGCCGTGCCGACCTGGGTGGCTCCGAGCAGCCCATGCGCACGCTGGCCACGGTTGCCACGGTCGAGGAACTGTCACGCGTGGAGCTGACTCTCTCCAGTGGCAAGCACGTGCGCCTGGATGAGATCGCCAGTGTCAAGGACACCGTGGCCGAGCAGCGCAGCTTTGCAACTCTGAACGGTAAATCGGTGGTGGGTTTTGAGATCACCCGCAGCAAGGGCGCCAGCGAAGTGGAAGTCGGCGCCGCCGTGCAAAAAGCGCTGGCCGACCTCAAACTGCAGCACCCCGATCTGGAGCTGACGCAGGCCTTTGACTTTGTGACGCCGGTACAAGAAGAGTTCGACGCCTCCATGACCATGCTGTACGAAGGTGCCGTGCTGGCGGTCATCGTGGTCTGGTTCTTTCTGCGCAACTGGCGGGCCACGCTGGTGTCGGCGGTGGCGCTGCCGCTGTCGGCCATTCCGGCCTTCATCGGCATGCACTACATGGGTTTCACCACCAACATCGTGACCCTGCTGGCGCTCTCGCTGGTCATCGGTATCCTGGTCGACGACGCGATTGTGGAAGTGGAAAACATCGAACGCCACCTGCGCATGGGCAAGACGCCCTACCAGGCTGCCATGGAAGCGGCGGATGAGATCGGCCTGGCCGTGATCGCCACCACCTTTGCGCTGATTGCCGTGTTCTTGCCCACCGCCTTCATGAGCGGCATTGTGGGCAAGTTCTTCAAGCAGTTTGGCTGGACCGCCGTGTTTGCCGTGTTTGCCTCACTGGTCGTGGCCCGTGTGCTGACACCCATGATGGCGGCCTATGTGATGAAGCCGTCCACCCATGTGCATGAGGAGCCGGTGTGGATGCCGCTGTACCTGAGAATCACGCGCTGGACGCTGAGCCACCGCTGGATCACGATGTTTTCGGCGATTGGTTTCTTCATTGGTTCGCTGTTTCTGGTGCCCTTGATCCCCAGTGGCTTCATTCCACCCGACGACAACTCGCAGACACAGGTCTATCTGGAGCTGTCCCCCGGCACCACGCTGGCCCAAACGCGTGCTGCGGCCGAGCAGGCACGCGCGCTAATCGGCAAAGTGGCCCACGTGAAGAGCGTCTACACCACGGCAGGTGGCGGCTCCGTGGGCACCGACCCGTTCCAGGGGGGCGCCAGCACCGAAGTACGCAAGGCCACACTCACCGTGTTGCTGGACGAACGCGGTGCACGCCCTGTCAAACAGGTGATCGAAAGCCAGATGCGCACCGCGCTGTCTGAACTGCCGGGAGCCCGCTTCAAGGTCGGCCTGGGCGGTTCGGGCGAAAAATACCAGCTGGCGCTCAAAGGTGAAGACCCGGTGGCATTGACCAGGGCAGCGGCGGCCATCGAGAAGGATTTGCGCAAGATCCCCGGCCTGGGCAATATTTCATCGAGTGCCAGCCTGACGCGCGCAGAAGTGGCCATTCACCCGGACTTTGCCAAGGCTGCCGACCTAGGCGTGACCAGCACGGCCATTGCCGAGACGCTGCGCATTGCCACCGTGGGCGATTACGAATCAGCCTTGCCCAAGCTCAACCTGAGCCAACGCCAGGTACCCATCGTGGTCAAGCTGGCCACCGACGCGCGCCAGGACCTTGAGTTGTTGGGGCGCCTGATGGTGCCCGGTGTCAAGGGCCCGGTGATGCTGAGTCAGGTGGCCTCGTTTGAAATGTCCAGCGGGCCGGCCATGGTCAGCCGCCTGAACCGGGTGCGCAATGTCAACTTCGAGGTGGAGTTATCGGGTGTGCCGTTGGGCGACGTCACCGCCGCGGTGGCCAAGTTTCCCAGCATTGTGAACCTGCCAGCCGGCGTGCAGCAGCTGGAAATTGGTGACGCCGAGGTGCAGGGCGAAATGGTGGCCGGCTTTGGCATGGCCATGATGACCGGCATCCTCTGTATTTACATTGTGCTGGTGCTGTTGTTCAAGGACTTTTTGCACCCGATCTCGATCTTGCCGGCGGTCATCCTGTCCTTTGGCGGTGCCTTCATTGGCTTGCTGGTCAGCGGCAAGATGCTGTCCATGCCGTCCTTCATTGGCCTGGTGATGCTGATAGGCGTGTCGACCAAGAACTCCATCCTGCTGGTGGACTACGCCATCATGGCCCGCCGTGACTTTGGCATGAACCGCTTCGACGCGCTGATAGACGCGTGCCACAAGCGGGCCCGCCCCATCATCATGACCACCATCGCCATGGTGGCGGGCATGCTGCCCCTGGTGATAGGCCTGGGCAGCGCCGACAACAGCTTTCGCGCACCCATGGCGGCGGCCGTGATTGGCGGCTTGATCACCTCCACCATCCTGAGCCTGCTGGTGACGCCGAGCTTCTTCTCCATCGTCGATGACATTGAGCACTTTGTTGGTGTTGTCAAGCGCAAGCTGCTGCGGCAGAAGGAGCAACTGCAGGTCACTCACCAATGAAGCATCGCCGCACAGAGACTATCAAACCATCGATGGGGTGGCTTCCAATACCTTGCCGAGTGAATGGCATGACCCTAGTGTGAGGCTGAGCTACCGCGCACCACCAGCCCGATGCTCTTTGAGACCAAGTGCTCCTGCCGGCGGCTTAGAACGGCGTCCCCAAATCCAACATCACGATTGTGCAACGATTCTGAAAGATGTCGCTTTGGCTACCGGTCGAAATTGCTTCAAATTTACTGGCTGCATCTCGACCAATCCATAGTTCGACATGGTTTTTAGCGTTCTGGAAAGATTGCTTGAACTACGCCCAGTCAACGCTGCTAGAGATGCAATTGAATCCGGGTGCATGTCGGAAATAACTTTCAACAGTGCACGATTTTCATCACTCAACACCTCGGCGAGAGATCGCATCGAGGTAAACCAAATTTTGGGATCGCCAGGCTTTCGCTTCAACTCACCTTTTGCAATTGAGAGCGTGCGAGCCCGCATTTGCTCCTGCGGCAATATCCCGATAGAAATCATCTTCATGGTTTTCCTCTCATTCTGTGCTGCGCCAAAACCACATCGGACTCGGCAAAGAAGTCATTCAACAATTGGGCTGCATCGACAAAAACATACGGCACACCTTTATCGGACGCATGCCGGTGCTTGTGGTCATATGGCAATTTCTGGCCTGCAAACTTGAACTTTTTTGGAAGCTCTGTTGCATGTGCGTTGTCGTGGCCAAAAATTCGATTGCCATATGGTTCGTGCAAGGACAGCGAATATCGAACCCCATGTGGCACATTCCTACTTGGCGGAATTTCCCAAGCGTCAATCTTTATCCAGTAACCATCACCCTGGTCCAGGATTTCGCCATCGAGATCCAACAAATACTGCAGTCCAGAGGCGTCCTTTTCCATCATGGGTGAATCATATCATCTGTTGATAGCAATTTTATAGAGGGGTTTGCCTTCGAACCAACGACATTAGGGGTCAACTTTAATGTTGCGAACGATAAAAATGTTCCTAGGCAGACGAAGGGAAAGCTACTGCGGCAAAGAAACTCACGACAGCCACGAGAAGCTGAAACGCGGCGAGAGAATGGCGCATTCGAGTCAGTTGATCTCGCGAGTTGGATTGCCGTTCAGCCGCCGTTCGTCAACGCGAACAATGTGCCGAGGCTGTGTAAAAACGCTGACGAAAAAATTCGATTAGAAAATCGACCTCATAGAACTGCCTACAAACGACGATCATCATCTTGGGAATGGTTTTGGCACATCAATTTCTCTGCAAGTCCGTTTGATTTTGGGTTTTGACACAGGCTCTGCCCATTGCGGGTGCTCCCGCTTAAGGCAAGCTGACGTCCGGAGTGACAGCGCAATTTATGCCGACTGTGCGGCTCCGGTGCAGTAGTACTGCCCAGCCGCTACGTCCGACTGCATGCCGGAAACTAGGCATTCAGAATTTTTCCAAACGGAGCGCCGCATTTCTACTGGGCATGGGCGTGAACATGGCCTTAACCCGACGCTTGCAGAGCCAGATTCAGGGCAGGTTTTCA
>SESD01000019.1_pt1 | contig 97856 bp, 90 predicted proteins | sample 3171411 | NCBI WGS metagenome assembly SESD01 (sample SAMN06051880, study PRJNA518727) | freshwater metagenome | biome: subpolar coniferous forest; feature: holomictic lake; material: water; isolation source: holomictic Lake 442, 16.5 m depth | place: Canada: near Kenora, Ontario | collected...
CCGCTACCGCCATCATGGTTCACGATCAGTCTTTGAGTGGTGAGTAATAAAAGTGCATAATTTTGCTGCAGGTTTGAATATGCCAGTTAATTTCATTTTTTACCAGTTATTGCTATATTTTATTGGCGTGTGACTTGATTTAAAGGTAAGTTGGACGGTCAGGTGTGGGGTGTCGTGCTTTGCGCACATTTTGCGCGGGAAAATAATTTAGATGTGGTTAGAGGTGGTGCAAAAAAACAAACAAAATCAATGTGATACAGTATATTTGATGATCACCTGTTAGGTGATTGGCTGGAGCAGTATAAGATGCTGTTTTATTTGAATAATTTCGTGTTTTTAGTGGATTAAATGCTGTTTGTAGGTTTAGGGGCTGATCAGCACCACGCCTTCGGCGCTGGCTGTACCGCTGACCACGCGGCCTGAACTGGTGCGTGCCTGAACGATTTCACCTTCACTTGCATTGTTGAGCGCAATGCCGGAACTGCTGAGGGAAAAACTGTTGCCTTGGATTGAGAGTTTAACGGATTGTCCCTGTTTGATGCTGAACGGCGCGCGCAGCATATCCTCGCGCAAAATATAGCCTGCGGCGACGCTGTAACGCAGTACTTTGCCGATGACAAGATTTGCATCGGTGATGCCGGCTTTGAGTGTGGTTTCGGTGCTCAGGCGAGCTATATCGGCTTCACGTACAATTTGTCCGAGACTGAGTGGATGTGAGCTGACCAGGAGTTCTCGGGTGATTTTGATTTGTACGGGGATGAGAGTGCTCCAGCCGCCCGCTTCTGCGCAGCGTACCCCGATCGAAACGCGCCCCGACAGTTGTGTTCCGGGCGGCAAAAAAGCCTCGATTTTATGGCAGGGAGTTAGGCTAATGCGCTTGTCAATTTCATCAACCGTAAAGGTGATTTTCCCCGGCAGATTGGCTGTTTGCTGTTGAACTAAAGCCGCCGCGGCAGCTCGAAGCTGGGCGTGATCTTGTTGCGGTGCGGCCGATGCCAGTGAGTAGTTCAACAGGCAGAGGATAAGCAATAAAGTTTTCATGGCGCCATTGTGCTTGTAGCGGACGGATAAGGGAAGGGTATGTTGGCAAAGAATTGAGGGGTAAATTTGCCGTTAATCATTTGTTACTAATTTAAAATTTCGGCGTAGTATGCAAGCCATGCAAGTTGTAACTGCCGAACAGGAGGGGTAAATGATCAGTAAATTAGATGAGTCGATACGATTTAATCAGACTGCGTTGAGTTTGCGTGGCGCACGTCAAGAATTGCTGGCATCTAATATTGCCAATGCCGATACCCCGGGTTACAAAGCGCGAGATATTAATTTTTCCAGTGCCTTGCAAAGTGCGCTGGCCGGTACTTCTGTCAAATTGCCGATGGCGACGAGCTCTGCGATGCATCTTGAAGGTAATGCAGGCGGACAGATTATGGGTGCGCCCGTGCAATATCGTCGCCCTGATCAACCAAGTGCCGATGGCAATACGGTGAATATGGATGTGGAGCGCGCGCAGTTTGCGGACAATGCGCTGCGCTACGAGGCGAGCGTTAAATTTACCAGCGATGAGTTAAAAGATATGCTCGCTGCGCTGCAAGCTTAATTTAAACGAGGGAGAAGACAATGTCTCTGTTCAATATTTTTAACGTCGCAGGCTCCGGTATGGCGGCCCAGTCGCAGCGCTTGAATGTGGTTGCGAGTAATCTTGCGAATGCGGACAGCACCACCGGTGCAGACGGCAAACCTTATCGCGCCAAGCAGGTGGTTTTCTCTGCAACGCCGATGGGCAGCACGGATGTGCAGGGTGTTAAGGTGCTGCGAGTGGCTGAAGATAACTCGCCGATGAGAGTGGTTTATGATCCTAAACATCCGATGGCAGATGCTAAGGGCTATGTGTCGATGCCGAATGTGAACGTGGTGGATGAGATGGTCAACATGATTTCGGCATCGCGCGCTTATCAAAATAATGTGGATGTGCTCAACACCTCTAAAACGCTGCTGTTAAAAACGCTGACAATCGGCCAGTAATGAATAGCAAGTGCTAAACGGGAAATCTCCCCTCAGGCTTGCCGCAAACTACTAACTGTATTTAAAAGGAAAAATCATGGTTACCGCGACTACGAATGCAAGCAACGCCAGTGCCGTATTTGCCGCATTGAATGGAGCTTCGAGTACTTCAACGGCGTCTGCCACCTCGGCGGCGGCGTCACAAGATCGATTTATGAAGTTGCTCGTGACTCAGTTGAAGAATCAGGATCCGCTCAACCCGATGGACAATGCGCAGATGACCTCTCAGATGGCGCAGATCAGCACAGTGAGCGGCATCGATAAGCTCAATGCTACCTTGCAGGCTTTGAGTGCCAGCATGACGCCTAACCAGACACTGCAGGCAGCGACGATGATCGGGCATGGCGTACTGGTGGCCGGTAATGGCATGGATTTGAAGGCGGGTGTTGGTTTGGGTGGTTTTGAGCTTGCCTCGGCTGCCGAAAGCAATAAAGTCTCGGTGACGGATGCGTCAGGCGCGTTAGTCAGCACCATCGATCTGGGTGCGCAGGCGGCGGGGATCGTCAAGTTTCAGTGGGACGGTAAAGACAGTGCGGGAAATGCAATGCCAGATGGTAAATACACCTTTGCAGTTACTTCAACTCAGGCCAGCAATACGGTCGCTGCAACGGGGCTGGAATATGGCGTGGTGGGCAGTGTGACACAGGGTGCGCAGGGCGTGGAATTGAGTGTAGGCCAGATGCAGAAAGTCGCGTTGGCTCAAGTTGTACAAATTCTTTAAAGTCGGGAGAAAATCATGAGTTTTCAACAAGGTTTGAGCGGATTGAACGGGGCGTCTAAGCATCTGGATACCATTGGCAATAACGTAGCGAATGCCAGTACGGTCGGCTTCAAACAGTCGCAGGCGCAGTTCGCTGACATGTTTGCCGCGTCCCTGTCAGGCTCAGGTGCGATGCCAATTGGTACAGGTACGAAACTCGTGGCCGTTGCGCAGCAGTTTACTCAGGGTAATATCACGAACACGAATAATCCGCTGGATACGGCGATCAGCGGGCAGGGGTTCTTTCGCATGACCGATCCCGCAGGCGCTGTTTTGTACAGCCGTAACGGACAGTTTCAGGTTGATAAAACTGGAAATGTGGTTAATAATCAGGGGCATATAGTTTCTGGGTATCTGGCCGATGCGGCAGGGACTATCGTGAAGCAGACCGTGCCGCTGAAAATTACCTCAACCAATCTCGCGCCGGTTATGACCACCACCACCACGGTGGGTGCTAATCTGGATTCTCGCGCGGCGGTTCCGGCTGTGGCGGCTTTTAGCACGATAGATCCGACTTCCTATACCAGCTCAACGTCACTGTCCGTGTTTGACAGTCTGGGGGCGAGTCACGTGGGGACTATGTATTTTGCACGTCAGCCGATCGCGACTGTGGGTACGGGCTCAATTGCTCTTGCGAGCACCGCCATGACGGTGGGATCGACAGTTGGTCTTGCAGTTGGTAATACGGTAACGCTGGCCGGTACGACTTATACGATTACCGGAGTGACTAATGCAACTACACTGGCGGTGACGCCGGCTGCTACGGTTGCAGCGGTGGCTGCAGCGGCAACAACCAATGCGCCTTCCAATCTTTGGAACGCTTATCTGACAATCGACAATGTGCTGGTGCCACCGGTTGTGGCACCTGCTGCTGCAACGCCTTTTGCGACCTTGGGCTTTAGTCCTACCGGTACGTTGAGTACCATGACTGCGGGGGCGGGTTCAACGTTGGGCGCGACGGTCGGTAAGGTGACTACACCTTCATTTAATCCGGTTTCAACGATTACGACGTCCCCGCAAACGATTACGTTTGATTTTAATTCATTAGCGGCCGGTACGACGCAGTTCGGCGGCAACTTCGGTGTGAATACGCTGACGCAAAACGGTTATACCTCGGGTCAGCTCAATTCGACTAGTACCGGTACAGATGGCACGATCCTGGGGCGTTATTCCAACGGTCAGTCGCGGGCACTGGGACAAATTACACTGACTAATTTTACCAATCCGCAAGGCTTGCAACCGGTCGGCAATAACGAATGGGTGGAAACATCCGCTTCAGGTAGTCCGACAACGGGTACGCCGGGTTCGAGTAGCCTCGGAATGTTGCAAGCTTCTGCGACAGAAGATTCAAACGTCGATCTGACGGCTGAGCTGGTGAATATGATTACCGCACAACGCGTTTATCAGGCCAATGCGCAGACGATCAAGACGCAGGATTCGTTGCTGCAAACGATTACGAGCTTGAGATAAGCTGGCGAGTGGTAAGTGGGACGTTGCGACACGTGCTACGCGGCTGATAAAAGGGGGTAGGAATGGACAAGTTAATCTATACCGCAATGACCGGCGCGTCACATGTGCTGCAGCAGCAGGCGTCCGTTTCGGAAAACTTGGCGAACACCAATACACCGGGTTTTCGCGCGACGCTCAATACGTTTCGCGCCGTGCCGCTGGTCGGTGAAGGGTTGCCAACGCGCACTTTCGTGGTCGATTCAACGGCGGGTTTCGATTTTACGCCTGCCGCGTTTCAGCCGACGGGGCGCTCTCTTGATGTCGCGGTCAACGGAACCGGTTGGTTGGCCGTTCAGGGGCCGGACGGTAAAGAAGCGTACACGCGCAATGGTAGTTTTCAGATCAGTTCGAGTGGCGTGTTGCAAACGCGCAACGGGTTGAATGTGCTGAGCGATACAGGCCCGATTACCATTCCTCCCGGTACGCAGTTGACGTTTGCCAAGGATGGTACGATTTCGACGGTACCTGAAGGGAATCAGGCGACGTCGGTCGTTGTGGTCGGGCGCATAAAACTGGTGAATCCCGATGTCGCTAAATTGGAGCGTGGCGGGGACGGCATGTTTCGCATGAAGGATGGTACGACCGCGCCTGCCGATGCTAAGACGGAAATTGCGCCGGGTAATCTTGAGGGTAGTAACGTCAACACGGTCGAGATGATGGTGAATATGATTTCGCTGGCACGTAAATTTGATATGCAGATGAAAATGCTGCAAACGGCGGATAACGATGCCAAGCAGGCAAGTTCGATAATGAGTATTGCAGGATAGTGAGTCGTCAGTGGCTTGCCACTTTCAACTTACCACTTACGATGAAGGGGTAAAAGCATGATACGTTCTTTGTGGATTTCAAAAACCGGTCTGGATGCGCAGCAAACCCAGATGGATACGATCGCCAATAATCTGGCTAACGTGAGCACCAATGGTTTTAAACGTTCGCGTGCGGTCTTTGAAGACTTGTTGTATCAGACAATCAGACAGCCGGGTGCGCAGTCCTCTCAGCAGACTCAGATTCCGTCCGGCTTGCAGATCGGTACCGGTGTCAGACCCGTAGCCGCAGAGCGGATACATACGCAGGGTAATTTGCAACAAACCGGTAATCAACTGGATGTGGCAATCAACGGCAGTGGGTTTTTCCAGGTTTTAATGCCGGATGGTTCAACCGGATATACCCGCGATGGTTCATTTCAGCGCGATGCACAGGGGCAGATGGTCACCGCAAGCGGTTTTCCGATGCAGCCTGCGATTACCTTACCCGCCAATGCCATTACGGTGACGATAGGCCGTGATGGTGTGGTGTCGGTTACTCAGCCCGGTGTGGCAGCACCCGTGCAGGTGGGCAGCATGCAGGTGACGACCTTTATCAATCCGGCCGGTTTAATGGCTCAAGGTGAAAATCTTTATCAGGAAACCGCTTCTTCAGGTACGCCCAGCACTAATGTGCCAGGTACCAACGGGAGCGGCTTGTTGAGTCAGAATTACGTGGAAACATCCAACGTGAATGTGGTTGAAGAAATGGTAAATATGATCCAGACGCAGCGCGCGTATGAAATCAATTCAAAGTCCATTACCACCTCTGATCAGATGCTGCAAAAATTATCACAAATGTAATGCAGATGGTTAGTTGTCTTTATCGGGAATGAGTATCATGGTTGAAAAGTTGAGCACTAAAAAAATGGATGTCATCAGCAGAGTGTGTTGTTTGTTTTGTGTTGCCGTCGCTCTCGCAGGGTGCAGTATCAGCACACCGCCAACGAGAATTCAGCATCCGATGACGGCCAAACCGGTTAGGCCGCGTGTTGTTATGTCGGCTGATGGCGCGATTTTTCATGCAGGTATTAACGAACGTCCGTTGTTCGAGGATAAACGTGCGCGTAATGTGGGTGATATTTTGACCATCAATATTGTCGAAACGACGTCGGGTAGTCGTAAAGCCAGTGATGGTTCCACCAGTGCGAATACGATTGCCGCCGGTACACCGAATGTAGCGCGAAATTATGCGGCGACGGGTGTGGCGGCCGCCGCGCTCACGTCACTCGTCAATCCGATCTCAATTAACAGCAATAGTAGCAGCAAGACGGCGACCTCGGGTACCGGCGCTGCGAGCGAGACGTTGACAGGAACAATTGCGGTTACAGTGATTGAAGTGATGGCCAACGGCAATTTGCTGGTGAGCGGTGAAAAGCAGGTGGCATTGAATCAAAACGAAGAGTTTATTCGTTTTTCAGGTGTCATCAATCCGGTCAGTATTTCCAACTTGGGTGTGGTGCAGTCGAGTCAAGTGGCTGATGCGCACATCGAATATAAGAACGCGGGTGCGATGAATCAGTTTATGAACGATGCGAGTTCATTGGGATTTCTCGGGCGATTCTTCATGTCCGTGCTGCCGTTCTAGAAACGCGATTTAGGATCGAGGATTGAGCAGAGGCGGGACTGCGGGATTTTTTCAATCCGCAATCCTTAATCCTCAAACCTAAAAAGAGGTTTAACGGATGAAAAAAATTATTGCAGTGCTCTTGTTGCTGTTGCCCTTCGCAGCCTTCGCTGAGCGCATTAAAGATGTGGCGAATATTCAGGGCGTACGGGACAACCAATTGCTAGGTTATGGTCTGGTAGTGGGGTTGGACGGCAGCGGCGATCAGACCACACAGACACCCTTTACGGTGCAGAGCATCATCAGCATGCTCTCGCAAATGGGCGTCAATCTCCCGCAGGGCACGAGTTTGCAGCTCAAGAACGTCGCGGCCGTGATGGTAACGGCCAGCTTGCCGCCGTTTTCGAAACCGGGACAAACCATTGATGTGACCGCTTCCTCGATGGGTAACGCCAAGAGCCTGCGGGGCGGGACGCTATTGATGACGCCGCTCAAGGGCGCGGACGGTCAGGTCTATGCGATGGCGCAGGGGAATGTTCTGGTCGGCGGTGTGGGGGCCTCATCGGGTGGCGCCTCCGTGCAGGTCAATCATTTGAGTGTAGGACGTGTGCCGGCAGGTGCGACGGTTGAACGTGCCGTGCCGACCTTGCTGGGTCAGGGAGAATATATCCACCTTGAATTGCGCAGCAACGATTTTACCACCGCGACGCGCATCGTCGATGTGATCAACAGTCAGGTCGGTGCCGATATCGCGGTGGCTCAAGATGGCAGGATGATTGAGGTGCGTGCGCCGCAGGGAAACGGCCTGGTCGCCTTTATTTCCAAAATTGAGAATCTAGAAATCAATCAGGCGCAGGGTGTTGCTAAAGTGATTATCAATGCACGTACCGGTTCGATCGTGATGAATCAGGCGGTCACGCTTGATGCCTGCGCTGTCGCGCACGGCAATCTGACCGTAGTGATCAACACCGATAGTACGGCCAGTCAGCCTAACGCGCGTTCAGATGGAAAAACAGTGGTGACCGATAAAACGACCATTGATGTTAAAAGCGATAAGGGAGGCTTAGTTGAATTATCAAAAGGCGTGTCTCTGAGCGAAGTGGTCAAGGCATTGAATGCGATTGGCGCAACGCCGCAGGATTTGCTGGCCATTTTGCAAGCGATGAAGTCATCGGGCGCGCTGCATGCAGAGCTGGAGGTGATCTAAATGGCTTCACAAGTGAATGCTGCAGCGAGTCTGGCAATCGACGGGCAGTCGCTCGCACAATTGCGTACACAGGCGAAAAACTCTCCGGATCAGGCACTCAAGGTCGCCGCGCAGCAGTTCGAATCTGTGTTTATGAACATGATGCTCAAAAGCATGCGTGAAGCCACGCCGCAGGATGGCATGATGGACAGCGATCAGACGCGGATGTTTACCAGCATGCTCGATCAACAATTGTCGCAGAGTATGTCAAGTAAAGGCATCGGTCTGGCCGATATGCTGGTCAAACAGTTGAGTCGTACAGGATTGACGATGCCACAGAGTCCGGTTGTGCTTTCATCAGCGCTGCCAGGTGCGTCAACCTTAAAACCTCAATCTTTGATTCCTCCCACAGCCATTCCTTCTGCATTTAATGCGAGTACACAACAGGAGTTTGTGAGTAAGATGCTGCCGCATGCCATACAGGCCAGTCAGGCTAGTGGCGTCCCGACGCAGTTGATATTGGGGCAGGCAGCGCTCGAGAGCGGCTGGGGAAAACGCGCGATTGCGATGCCCGATGGCAGCAGCAGTTACAACCTGTTCGGTATTAAAGCTAATGGCGCCTGGCATGGGAAAGTGGCTGAGGTCATGACCACGGAATACAAAAATGGCGTGCCAACGCATCAGGTCGAAAAATTCCGCGCTTATTCCTCTTATACCGAGGCCTTCAATGATTATGTGGGCATGATGAGCAAAAATCCGCGTTATGCCGGTGTGATGCAGCAATCAAATAATCCGGCAGGGATGGCGCAGGCGTTACAGAAGTCCGGTTATGCGACGGATCCGAAATATGCTGAAAAGCTGGTTAGCGTGATGAAGCAGATGAATTTGGGCTAATCTCCTAAAGGTTTTACAGACTATGCCGATATAGTGAGTGTACGAGTCGGTAGGTTGCCAAGGGGAATATCATGGGAAGCAATATATATAGCGCGTCACTGAGCGGGATGAATGCCGCCCAGTTCGCTTTGAGCACGACACAGCACAACATCGCCAACGCCAATACGCCCGGTTATTCACGGCAGACTATGCTGGTCAACTCTCGTGCAGCGCAGGCGACAGGTGCAGGTTTTGTCGGTCAAGGCGTGGATGTGACCGGCGTTGTTCGAAATTACGATCAGTTCCTGACCACCCAAGTGCGTCAGGAGCAGACTCAGGCTAGTTATTTGTCCACCTATTTGACGTCGATGAAGCAGATTGACAATATGGTGGCCGATCCTGCCGCCGGTGTTTCACCTGCGATACAGAATTTTTTCAATGCGACCAATTCACTGGCCAGCAATCCTGAATCCATCCCTGCCCGGCAGACAGTGCTGAGTACCGCTCAGGCCACAGTAAACCGTTTTCAGGCGATGGATCAGCGATTGACGGATATTTCCAATAGTTTGACGACGCAGATTGCCAGTAGCGTGCAAACGGTGAATACCTATGCCACGCAAATTGCAACGCTCAATAACCGCATAAAAAGCGCGATTGCTACGGCGCAAGGGCAACAACCCAATGATTTGCTCGATCAGCGAGACCAACTGGTTAATCTGCTGAATAAAGAAATCAAGGTGTCGACCCAGCAGCAGGCCGATGGCTCGATGAGTGTGTTCGTCGGCAACGGGCAGGCGTTGGTCGTGGGTGATCAGGCGATGGCCTTGCAGGTGGTACAAAATCCGGCAGACCCCTCCAAAGTGGATGTCGCCTACCTGAACAACGGTAAATCGGTCACGATGCAGCAAAGCAGTTTACAGGGCGGAAATCTGGGCGCGTATCTGGCTTTTCGGGACCAAAATCTTGAGCCTGCCCGCAATGCGCTCGGACGCGTCGCGCTGGGACTGGCAACGAATTTCAATCAGCAGAATCAAATGGGCCAGGACCTTAATGGCGCTTTGGGCGGCAATATTTTCAAGGACATACTGCCGCGTGTCGATAAAGGCTTGAATAATGCCGGTGCCGGTGTCTTGACAGCGACGATTTCCAATATGGCTGCGGTCACAACCAGCGATTATCAGCTTAAATTCGACGGCGCGAATTACACAATGACGCGGATGACCGATAATCAGGTCACAACTTTGGGAACTTCAGCATCTGTTATGCCGCTGACTCAGGTTGTGGATGGCGTTAGCGTAGTGATTCCTGCCGGCATGATTGCCGGGGATAGTTTTTTGATTCGTCCTGTGGCAAATGCGGCGCGTGATATGGCGGTGCTGACCACTGATCCGACTAAATTGGCAACTGCTGCACCCATGATCAGTACGACGGCGACAACCAATACGGGTACCGGTGTGATTACGGCGGGTTCGGTGAATACGCCATTGCCGCTGAATGCAAATTTGCAGGTGCCGGTTACCATTACCTTCACCAGTGCAACGTCTTATACCGTGACCGGTGCCGTGCCCGCAGTGGCTGGCGCTGTCGCCTACACGGCAGGTGTGCCAATTACCTATAATGGGTGGACAGCAACGATTACCGGTACGCCTGCAGCAGGTGATGTGTTTAACGTCAAGTCCAATACGACAGCGACGGGGGATAACCGCAATGCTTTGCTGATGGCCGGGTTGCAAACGCAAAACCTGCTGGCTAGCAGCGGCGGGGTGGGTGCTAATGCGACGACCAATTTGCAAGGCGCCTACAGCCAGTTTGTTGGTTCGATCGGTGCCAAGACGCAGGAATTGACGGTGACCAGTACGGCGCAGGATGCGATGGTGACTCAAACCGTTGCGACGCAGCAGTCTGTAGCTGGTGTGAATCTGGATGAGGAAGCAGCCAACCTGTTGCGCTACCAGCGAGCTTATCAGGCAGCGGCTAAGGCGATGCAAATTGCCAATACCATGTTTGATTCGCTGTTGACTTTAGGAAGGTAGGTGTGTGATGCGTATCAGCTCAAATACAATATTCGATAATAATGTGGCCAACCTGGGTGCGCAGCAGGCTAGGCTTGTGCAGACTCAGCAGCAAATTGCCAGCGGAAGGCGTCTTCTGACGGCGGCCAGCGATCCGGTTGCCGCCACTCGTGCACTGGATGTTACGCAGGCCGATGCGATCAATACGCAGCAAACAGCGAATCGCGGCACGGCCAAAGATCCTTTGTCGATTTCGGAAAGTACACTGGCGAGCGTCACTTTGTTGTTGCAGGATGTCAGAACTGCGGCCGTGTCAGCCGGCAATGCGACGCTGACAAATGCCGACAGGGCGACGATAGGCAAAAATCTGAATGGTCGTTTGCAGGAGTTGATCGGACTTGCCAACAGTACGGATGGCAGCGGTAACGCCTTGTATGCCGGCTTCCAGTCAAAAACGACTCCCTTTGTAGCCTCTGCCGCCGGCGTGGTGAGCTATCAGGGGGATGACGGGCAGCGTCTGGTACAGGCCGCTCCCGGCCGGCAGATTGCGGCGAATGACAGCGGTGCTGATGTGTTCATGCGCATCAAGGACGGCAACGGTACGTTTGCGACTCAGGCTGCGGCAACAAATACTGGCGGCGGAATCATCGGTGCAGGTTCAGTGCTTAATCCTGCCGCCCTGACGGGAAATAATTACAGCGTAAGTTTTGCGGTGGCTGCAGGCACGACAACTTATAGTGTGACCAATACGACAACGGGACTTCCCGTGGCGGGTATGACGGCACAGCCCTATACGTCGGGTCAATCTATCGCGTTCGATGGCTTGCAGTTCACTATGCAGGGCGCGCCGGCTAACGGCGACACCTTTACGGTTAAACCCAGTACGAACCAGAGCGTATTTAAAACGCTTTCGGATTTAATCACCACCTTGAGTACGCCATTATCAGGGGCGAATGTGTCGAATGGACTGGCGAGCGGAATTACGAATGTCGATAATGCGCTGGGCAATGTGTTGAACTCGCGTTCCTCCATCGGCGCGCGGCTCAATGAAATCGATTCGCTGCAGGCATCCGGCGACAGCATCGGTGTGCAGTTAAAGCAAAGCTTGTCTGCGCTGCAGGATACCGATTACAACAAGGCGATCAGCGACTTGAATCAGCAGCAGACTACCCTGCAGGCGGCGCAAAAATCCTTTGCTCAGGTGTCCAATCTGTCTATGTTTACCTACATGTAGTTGTGAGCAAGAGATCGCCCGCGGGCTCCTTCTGGCGATCTTTTAATACTTCCTTCGTAAAAATTTCTTTTCGGGTTAAACTCACCCCTGAAATTGTCTTTTTAAGTTCGTTTTAAATCCAGAGAATTATTCGCTATGCGTGAAGAACCCGTTTTCAAAATTAAAACAGGCAACCTGTCTGTGTTGCAGTTGCACATTCTGACCACAGATATTGCAGCACTGAAGCGCGAATTGTCACAGCGTCTGGCTCAAACACCGGATTTTTTTGCCAGTACACCGATTGTGCTTGAGTTGTCAGGTGTTGCGGAATCGGATCAGGGGTTGGATTTCGTCAGCCTGATATCGTTCATGCAAAGTCACGGCATGTGTGCGGCAGGTATCGTCGGCGGATCAGTCGGGCAGCGCGAGGATGCGATACAGGCTGGGTTGGGGATTTTTCCCGATGTGGTCGTCAGAAACCCGATGCGCAGAGCCACGGATGATCCGTTTTCGGTCACCGGCGCCTATGTCGCCGCAACGCCCGCGCCCGTTGCCGCCCCCTTGCAACCTGAGTTACCCGGATTTGAACCGCCGGTTGAGCCGCAACCCTTGCCAGCATTAGCCAAACTGATGCCTACTATGCTGATCGATAAACCTGTCCGAACCGGACAGCGTATCTACGCTGAAGGCGCTAATCTGGTTGTGCTGGCCATCGTAAACGCGGGGGCTGAACTCATTGCTGACGGGGATATTCACGTGTATGCACCGATGCGTGGCAAGGCGATCGCAGGTGCTCAAGGCAATGAAGCGGCACGGATTTTCGTTAACAGTATGGAGGCGGAGTTGTTGTCGATTGCAGGCTGTTTTAAGGTTTTTGAAGACGGGATGCCGGAAAATGTCAGTGCGAAACCGGCTCGCGTGCATCTTGACGGGTCGCGTTTAGTCATTCAACCGCTCAATTACTGACGCTAAGGTTTTGGTGTTGGCGATTTTCGCGTAAAATGAGCGACTTATATCAATTGTTCAGGAAAATGAAACGTGGCTAAAGTTATTGTAGTTACTTCGGGTAAAGGCGGCGTGGGAAAAACGACCACCAGCGCGAGCTTCTCCAGCGGTCTGGCAATGCGCGGCAATAAGACGGTGGTAATCGATTTTGACGTAGGCTTGCGTAACCTTGATCTGATTATGGGCTGTGAGCGCCGTGTGGTGTATGACATCATCAATGTCATCAACGGCGAGGTCAGCCTCAAGCAAGCGCTGATCAAAGATAAAAATTGCGATAATCTGTACATCCTGCCGGCCTCTCAGACGCGCGACAAGGATGCCCTGAATCTGGAAGGCGTTGAGCGTATTCTGAATGAGCTCAAGGAAAGCTTTGATTTTATCGTCTGCGACTCTCCTGCAGGGATTGAGTCGGGCGCCTTTACTGCGATGTATTTTGCAGATGAAGCGCTGGTGGTGACCAATCCTGAAGTCTCCTCTGTGCGAGATTCAGACCGCATTCTGGGGATACTCGCCGCAAAATCAAAGCGCGCGGTCGAGGGCTTGGAACCTGTCAAAGAGCATTTGCTGGTGACGCGTTACGATCCGAAACGGGTAAACACGGGCGCCATGCTGTCGGTTGTCGATATTCAGGAAATCCTGCGCATTCCTTTGCTGGGCGTGATTCCTGAATCAGAATCCGTCTTGCAAGCATCGAATGCGGGTACGCCGGCCATCCATTTGGATAAGAGCGATGTGGCTGAAGCGTACCGGGATGTCGTGGGGCGCTTTATGGGTGAGGATCTGCCGATGCGTTTTATCAACGAAAAGGCCGGATTTTTCAAACGCCTGTTAGGAGGTCATTAACATGTCTATGATTGCCGGTCTGATTGACTACCTGCGCGGTAACGAAAAGAAATCTGCCACCGTTGCCAAGGAGCGTCTGCAAATTATTTTGGCTCATGAGCGTGCCGGGCGCGGTACGGCAACGCCTGACTACCTGCCTGCGCTTCAAGAGGAATTGATGGCGGTGATTGCCAAATATATCCACATTGACCGCGATTCATTCAAGGTTCAGCTCGAAAAACACGATCAATACGATGTGCTGGAGTTGAATATTACGCTGCCCGACAAGATCAATAGCCGGGTTTAGCTACCCGCTCAGGGATGCGGTAATTTAACTAGTTTGAGGGCGGTCGCTAAGCCCTCAGTGGTGATTCTGTCGAGCATAGGCGCGAGATAGGGCAGCGACAGGCTCAGTACGAAGAATCCGACCGTGATAGTGATCGGGAAGCCGATCGCAAACGGATTTAACTGCTGGGCGGCGCGCGTCATGATGCCGAGGGCCAAATTGGTGATCAGCAGGGCAGCTAGCAGCGGCATTGATATCTGTAATCCGTACGCGAATATCGTAGCCCCCCATTGAGCAGCGCTATAAAAACTTTTGGTTGCCATCATTTGCCCGACGGGCAGAGTATGAAAACTTTCCGTGACGAGGGCGAGCAGCATCAGGTGTCCGTTCATCGACAGGAAGGCGAGCGTGGCGATAATACCCATGAATTGTGCGGTGACGGTGGAAGAGCTTGAACTTTGCGGATTATAGAAGCTCGCGAATCCCAAACCCATTTGCAGCCCTGAAAATTCCCCCGCCATTTCCACCGCAGTAAACACGATGCGCATGGTAAACCCCATGGAGATGCCGATAATGATCTGTTGAATCATGATCAGCAGGCTTTGCGGGGAGCCTAACGGGATGTCAGGCATCGGGGCCAGTGTTGGTGCAATGACGATGGCCATCAGCACGGACAACCCTACTTTGACGCGTGCCGGAACTTGTTTGTTACCCAGTATGGGTGCGCTGGAGATCATCGCCAGCAGTCGTACCATCGGGTAGAGCAGGGTAGAGAGCCAGATGTCGAGTTGGGTGCTGGTGACGCTAAGCACGAATCAGCCCTGAATTTCGAATCCCGAATCCTGAATCCTGAATCCTGAATCCTGACATCAGCCTACCATCCACGGAATGTTGCCGTACAGGCGCCGGATGAAATCGACCATCATCGTGACCATCCAGGGCCCTGCGATGACCAGTACGACGAAAATTCCCACCAGTTTCGGAATGAATGACAGGGTTTGTTCGTTGATTTGAGTCGCAGCCTGAAAGATACTCACCACCAGGCCGATGGCCAGTGCACTGAGCAACAGGGGCGCTGACAGCAGCAGGGTCAGTTCGATTGCCTGCTGTCCCAGCGTCATGACTGATTCGGGTGTCATCAGATACTCTCCTGCGGCTAGGTGTAAAAGCTTTGTGCCAGCGAGCCGATGAGCAGATTCCAGCCATCAGCCAAAACGAACAGCATAATCTTGAAGGGCAGCGAGATAATGGAAGGGGAGAGCATCATCATCCCCATCGACATCAGGATACTCGCGACCACCATATCGATGATCAAAAACGGAATAAACACAACGAAGCCGATCTGGAAGGCGGTTTTTAATTCGCTGGTTACGTAGGCGGGGACTAAGAGTCGCATCGGAACCTCTTCCGGACTTTGCAGTTCCTCGCTGTTCGAAATTTTAACGAAGAGCGCTAAATCCGCCTGACGTGTCTGACGCAACATGAAGGCCTTGAGCGGAACCACGCCTTTTTCGACGGCTTGTTGTAAGTCCAGACGGCTCTCGCTGTAGGGTAAGTAGGCATCCGTGTAAATTTTATCGAACACAGGTGACATGATGAAAAAAGTCAGAAACAGCGACAGACCGATCAGCACCTGATTGGGTGGTGAGGCCTGAGTGCCCAGCGCGGAGCGCAGCATGCTCAGCACGATGATGATGCGGGTAAACGATGTCATCATCAGCAGCATTGCCGGCAGGAAACTCAGGGAGGTGAGTATCAGCAGCGTTTGTAGGCTCAGGCTGTAGGATTGACCGCCGCCTGCCGCCGCCTTGCTGGTAATCGCAGGTATTGCAATTTCCGCAGCCCAGACGCCTTGACTCAAGGCGAGTCCTGCGGCTAACAGTAACAGACTACGGCGCATTGCCATTCCCGTTACGCGGTTTGATGATGGACGACAGCAGGCTGGCGAATTTGTTATCCAGTGTGGCTGTCTCGCCTGACGTTGCTAAGTCCTGCAAATTGTCTGATTTTGGCAGCGTGTGCAGCGTGCGAATCTGCCCAGGCCCCACACCGATCAGCACCCAGGTGTCCTCGACTTCTATCATGACGACGCGTTCGCGCTGTCCGATTGCGATGCTGCCGACGACTTTGAGCAGGTTGCCGGTACCGTGTTGCGCAATATTCATGCGTTTGAGCAGCCAGGCGATGGCCATGATGACGGCCAGTACTAGCAGCAGGCTGAAACTGATTTGCAGCAGGCTGCCAGAGCTGGTGGGAACGGGAGGCGTATAGGCCGGACGTGCGATGTCAGCGGCGATGGCGGCGTTCGAGCAGATCAGTGCGAAGAGGGCGATGATGCGCATGGTATGTTAACGATTGATGCGTCGCAGACGCTCTGACGGGGTCGTGATGTCGGTCAGGCGTATGCCGAGCTTGTCGTTGACCACGACGACTTCACCTTGCGCGATCAAAAATCCGTTGATCATAACGTCCAGCGGTTCACCAGCCATGCCGGATAATTCCACCACCGAGCCTTGCGCCAGTTGCAACAGATTTTTGATGGGCATCTTGGTGCGCCCCAGTTCAACGGTCAGTTGTACCGGGATGTCCAGAATCATGTCCAGATCATTGGGGGTGGCCGCGGTGCCTGCTGCGCCAAATTTTTCAAATACGTGCGCTTTCCCTGCAGCGGGAGGTGCTTCCTGTTCGGCCATTGCGGCTGCCCAGTCATCTGTTCCTGTAGATGCTTCGGCTGTCGCCTGCTCTGACATGGCTGCGCCCCAATCATCGGCGGTGATGGCAGTTTCATCAGGCATGTTGTTCTCCTTCGTTGGTGGTCAGCATTTTTACAATTTTGAGTGCGTATTGATTATTGAATACGCCATATTTGCATTCCATGATCGGAACGCCATCAACTGACGCGGTAATGTTTTCATCGACATCCAGCGGTATGACATCGCCTACACGCATTTTTAATACTTTTTCCAGTGTGATATTGGCTTGCCCCAGCGTTGCGGCCAATTCGATTTCAGCACATTGAACCTGACGCGACAAGAGCTGCAGCCAGCGCTTGTCGACCGCCAGATGTTCACCTTGAATGTTGTTGAACAGCAAGTCCTTGACAGGTTCAAGCGTCGAGTAAGGCATGCAAATGTGGAATGCGCCGCCATTGCCACCCAGTTCAATATCAAAGGTGGTCACGATGACGACTTCGTTGGGCGTGGCAATGTTGGCGAATTGGGGGTTCATTTCGGAACGCACAAATTCAAATTCCAGCGGATAGACCGTTTCCCATGCTTTTCCATAGGTTTCGAATACCACCGCCAGCATTTTTTGGATGATACGTTGTTCCGTCTGGGTAAATTCGCGTCCCTCAACCCGTGTGTGGAAGCGCCCGTCACCGCCAAACATGTTGTCGACCACCAGAAAAACCAGATTTGGGTCGAAAATAAACAGACCATTGCCGCGCAGCGGCTTGGGCTGGATGATGTTCAGATTGGTGGGGACGGCCAGATTGCGCACAAACTCACCGAATTTCAGCACGCGAACTGGACCTACCGATATTTCAGGCGTGCGGCGTATGAAATTGAATAAGCCGATACGGAACAGGCGTGCGAAACGTTCGTTGATGATTTCCATCGTGGGCATACGCCCACGCACGATGCGTTCCTGTGATGCTAAATTGTACGGGCGAACCTCTCCTGCATCCGCTTCGGGATGTACTTTTTCATCCTCTGCTTCGCCGTTCACTCCCTTGAGCAGGGAGTCAACCTCGTCCTGAGAGAGAAATTCGCTCATGTGCTTACTGGATGATGAATGACGTAAACAGTACGTCTGCTACGCCCTTTTTGCTGGGCTTTTCCTCAGCGGCCGGATGGTGTGCTTCCCCTTCAGCTGCCGGCTGAGCCTGGTGCAGGGCAGGTTGTGTCTTTCTCAGACCCAACACAAATTCGACGTTCGCTTTAATGTCGCTGGCCAACAACTCCTTACCTTCTGGTGTTGCGAGTTCTGATGGCCGTTTGCTCTGAAGTAACATATTGATTCTATGTTGTATTTCAGGATTGCTTTCCTTAACTTTTTCTTCAAGTTCAGGTTTGGTCAGTTTGATTGTGATGGCGACCTGCAAATATCGGTCCGCATCTTCATGCATCAAGTTGGCCGTAAATGTGCCGATTTCAACAAATTTTGGCGGAACTTTAGGCTTAGCCGCGTCTTCGTCCTCGCCTTCATCGGCGGCTTCTTCAGCTGCGGCAGGCTTAGCATGTTTCTCAGAGTGCGGTTTCATCACCAGGAAATAATAACCTGCGCCAGCTGCTGCCAGTAGCACAACCACGGCGATAATGATCACGAGCATTTTATTGCTCTTAGGAGGTTGATCGCCTGCAGCGGGGGCGGCAGGCTTGGCTGGTTTGGACATGTTGCGATTCCTTATGGGTGTTGGAATTATTAAAAATAAACGCGGCGGATGATGACACAAATATCGCCTTTTTCCACCGCTAAATTAATTTTTTTTGAAATATTTATCTAAGGAGCACTGATTTATTCGTCATCCTAGCGTAAGTGCAGATTTTGTTCCTTTATTTTACTGGGTTCCCGCCTGTGCGGAAACGACAAATGCGAATAATTCAGCTCATGCTCATGGCGGGTTCTGTGCGCATAGCACTATGCAAACGTATCAACCAGGCCGTTATGACGACGTACAGGCGGCAGCGGTGCCGTAATGTTCGTTGCGTCGGGCGTTGGTAAATTCGCATTGGGTGCCGGCGCGCGTTGATTCGTAAAACCTGAGTCGCCACGGTCTTTCGGGGCTTGATCGTTGACCGTCGCGTTACCCAGCATGATGCCGTTGTCGGCTAAGCTTTCGCGCAGTTTGGGCAGGGCGTTTTCAATCGCTTCTCTGACGGCGCTGTGCGGTGAGCTGAATAATGCAGTCGCCTGATTGTCAGTGATGGTGATCGTCACGCTCATGGGGCCCAGATCAGGGGGATTTAAATGCAGTTCAGCAACCTGATTTTGTTGTGTGCTCACCCAATTCACTTTTTGGGTGAATTCGGCAGGCCAGGCGGCGCTGCCCATCGGTGCGGTAATGGTGGCCTGATTGACAGGTGTACTCGGGGTCGGGAGCGGTGCGATGGCCGCACTGGCTGATTGAGCCATTGCTTGCGCATTGACACCCGGCAGGCTGCTGGCAGGTTCGGCTAATTTAAAGGTGTCGGGGAGGGGGGCTGTTTTAACTGCAGCCGTCGTGGGTTCACCGGCAGGCTGCGCTGCGCTGGCCATTTTATCCCGTGCAGTGACGATGGGCTCCGCCGCCTGCCGTGCCGATTTTCCTGTGGCCGGATCTGTCGCTGTGGTGACAGGGATTCGAAGTTCAGGGGCAACAGGCAGCGCGAAGGGCGTGATCTGCGCATCGGCTGGTATCGCCGCTGGATCGGTCGGTTTATCGGTTGCGCTCTTAGCCTTAACGGACAGTGTGCCTTTTAAAAAGCCAGCCAGCGGATCGGTGATGGCAGGCATCAGGGGTTGATCAAGCGCGATTTGTTCGTCCGCTGTAGCCTTACCCGTTGGCGACGATTTTTGCTCGGTTGGATGCGTCGATTTTTTGGTGTCGGCCGCGGGCTTGTCGCCCATCTGCTTTGCCAGCACAGCACCGAATTTTTCAGCGCCGCTCCCATCAGCGGCTGACTTTGCAGGAGCTGCACTGTTCGGGCTCGCCGCGATGATTTTGTTGATAACGGGATTGATCATGGTGCGTCTCCTGTGCTATTTTTTTGCGTTGAGCATCTTGTAGGCAGTGACACGGCCGGTATGTTCGTCCATGGCCTTTTGCTCCTGTTTTGCCTCTATTTTCTGTTCGCTTTCAATATGGCGCTGCTGCAAGGTATCAAACGATTTGAGTTTACGCTGTGTGCCGCCGTAGTCGCTCAATCCGGCCTGTATGGATAACCTGCTTTGTTCGACGGCTTTGAGTTGTTGCACGATCGCTGCATCCAGCTTGTAAATAAATTGCTGAAAATTGCGCAGGACGATCGGGTCTACCCCCTGCTGGCTGGCCGCTTGCATTCGGTCCTGATAATCTTTGCGATACTGCCGCAGTGTTTCTAATTGCGCTTCCGAGTCGTGTTGCAGTTTATTGAGTTCGCCCAGCCTTTTTATGGCGGATTCATTCTTGATTTGCGCCAGGTTCAACAGGGGTTGTAAGCGAAATGGATTGCTCATGATCGCTAGTGTATCACTTCAAACAGCGCGGCTAGTTGCGCGATACTGTTCGTGTAGTTCTCTGACTGATGCATGCCTTGTTTTAAAAACTGCTCCATTCTCGGATATAGCTTGATGGCTTCATCGAGCAGGGGATCGCTCCCGTTGATATAAGCGCCGACGCTGATCAAATCCCTGTTGCGCTGATAGTGCGCATACAGTTGTTTGAAGCGCTGGACGAGTGCTGCGTGTTCAGGCGTTGCCAGGCGCGACATGACGCGACTGATGGAGGCTTCAATGTCAATGGCCGGGTAGTGTCCCTGTTCCACCAACCGGCGTGACAACACGATATGGCCGTCCAAAATGGCGCGGGCGCTGTCGGCTATCGGGTCCTGCTGATCATCGCCTTCGGTCAGTACGGTGTAAAAAGCGGTGATTGAACCGCTGCCCTCCAGTCCATTTCCTGCGCGTTCGACCAGTTGCGGGAGTTTAGCAAATACCGAGGGCGGGTAGCCTTTGGTGGCTGGTGGCTCGCCAACCGCTAGAGCGATTTCACGTTGTGCCATCGCAAAACGGGTCAATGAATCCATGATCAGCAGCACGTTTTTTCCCTGATCGCGAAAATATTCTGCAATGGTCGTGGCATAGGCCGTACCTTGCAAGCGCATCAGCGGTGAGGTGTCCGCCGGGGTGGCCACCACCACTGAGCGCGCCATGCCTTCGGGGCCCAAAATATCGTTGATGAACTCTTTTACTTCGCGTCCGCGTTCGCCTATCAGCCCGACCACGGTGACATCCGCACTGGTGTAGCGGGCCATCATGCCGAGCAACACGCTTTTACCCACACCACTACCGGCAAACAGTCCCATCCGCTGGCCTCGCCCTACGCTGAGCAGCGCGTTGATAGCGCGCACGCCGACATCCAGTGGCGTATCGATAGAGGCGCGCTCCAGCGGATTGAAGGGGCGGCTTTGCAGCGGTGCAGAGGCGGTTTCAAGTAAGGGCCCCAGTTGGTCCAGCGGTTTGCCTGCGCCATCTAATACTCGACCGAGCAGCATATTGCCGACGGGCAGATGTTTGGCGTGATCCGACATGCGGCGGCGCAGCGGATTTCGTTTTCCGGCCAGGCTGAGCGTATGTGTAGTAGTGATTGGCATGACGCGCGCGCCGGGTACCAGACCAAATACGTCGTTTTCCGGCATTAAAAACAGCTTCTCGCCCGAGAAACCGACCACCTCCGCTTCGACGGTGGCGTTGGGCAGGTGGATTTGGCAGGTGCTGCCGACGGGCATTTGCAGTCCGACCGCCTCCATAATCAAGCCGGTCACTTTGGTTAGGTGTCCGCTAGGCGGCATCGGATTGCAGTCGGCGATATATTCACGCCCCTCGTTGAGCAGCGCCTGCCAGCGCAAGCTGTGTTCGCCGCTGGGTTTGGACTCAGCGGGGGCGAGCGGGTCGTAGGTCGGGTGCGGTGCCAGAGTCGGATCGAACGGCTCGGTTTTGAGTGTTAGTTCGCTGTCTTCAACCATGATGTATCCTGCCCGATTGAATCCACGATGTTGTGCCAGCGTGCCGGATTGGTTGCATCGATATTGCTGTGAGCGGTTTCAACCCGGCAGCCGCCGCATTCAATTTTCGGGTCGGTAAAAATTTTCCACCCGGCATGCGCTAACTCATCGCCCATTTGCCGGCGCACAAGCTCCGCATCATTCGGGTTCAGGATCAGGTGCGCGTTCTGGTTGAAGTGAGGCAGGTTGCTGATGGCTGTGCTGATGATTTTGACCAGGATCTCGGGTTGGACGTGCAAGGCACCGGCGACCATCTTTTGTGCAACTTCAAGCGACAGCTCGAGCAGCGATTGTGCAAGCTGTTCGTCAATTTGGGTGAGGGCGCTGTGCAAATTTCCCATCAGGGTTTGCAGATTGTTGATTTCAGCCTGTGCCTGTTGCATGCCAGCATTGTGACCTGCCGCCAGTCCTGCGGCATAGCTCTCGTCATAGGCCTTTTTTTTCAGATTTTCCAACTGTGTCGCGGCAGTTTCGCTGGACGCACGCAGGGCTTCGGCCGTGATATTCGCGGCGTTGGGCTTTTCTACCTCGTCAAAGGAGTTGAGTTCCCAGCGCTGAAAGGCGGTCAGCTGCTCTTTGGAGCGCGGCACAGAATTAGACATAGGCATCCTCATCTCCCTTGCCGCCTAGGGCAATCTGACCTTCATCAGACAGGCGCTTAACGACCTTGAGAATTTCTTTCTGGTTCGCTTCAACTTCGCTGAGCTTAACCGGTCCCTTGGACTCGAGATCTTCTCTCATCATTTCAGCCGCACGAGAGGACATATTCTTGAAGATCTTTTCGCGGAGTTCTTCTCCTGCGCCCTTCAAGGCAACGATCAGTGCTTCGGACTGAACTTCGCGGAGGATCAGCTGGATACCGCGATCGTCCACTTCCAGAATATTTTCGAAGACGAACATTTTGTCTTCAATTTTTTGTGCCAGATCAGGGTCAAAGCTGCGCACCTTTTCCATCATTTCGGCTTCCAGTGTGCCGCCCATGAAGTTGAGGATTTCGGCGGCCGTCGATACACCGCCCTTGAGGGTTTTCTTACCGGTTGAGCCGCCGCTCATCAGCTTGCTCAGCACGTCGTTAAGTTCGCGCAGGGCGACCGGTTGTACGCCATCGAGCGTGGAGATGCGCAGCAATACGTCGTTGCGCGTGCGATCCGAGAGCATTTTCATGATAGAGGCCGCCTGATCAGGCTCCAGATGAACCAGAATAGTCGCAATGATTTGCGGGTGTTCATTGCCGATCATTTCGGCAACGGCGCCAGGATCCATCCACTTGAGACTTTCAATGCCGCTGGTGTCGCTGCTGTGCATGATGCGGTCAAGCAGGCCGGCCGCCTTGTCATCTCCTAGCGCCTTGGTCAGCATGCTGCGGATGTAATCGTTAGAATCCATGCCGATGGTGGTCTTTTCGGCGGCCGCAACTAAAAATTCGTGGAACACCTGTGAAATCTGGTCGCGCGTCAAATTGCTCAGTGCCACCATGGCGGTACTAATTTTTTGAACTTCCTTAGGCCCCAGGTATTTGAGGACTTCTGCGGCTTCATTTTCGCCCAGCGTCATCAGAAAAATCGCGCTATTTTGGACCCCATCACTCATTGCCGTTCACCCAGTCCTTAATGACGCTTGCCACAATTTTAGGATCTTGTTGAGTGATCTGTCTTGCGATATTAAGATTTTTTTCATAGGGTTCGACTGGTGGAGTGTAGTGCTCAGCAGTCGTATCGCCCGCATGAGGTGCGCCTTGGGCACCCGCTGCGATTTCACCCTCACCCGGTATGTGGCCATCGGCGGCGACGTGTTCTTCATCGCCCGCTTCGGCATGGAAGGGCTCTAAGGGGCGGAAGGCGGGCTTGATGATCTTGAACACGACAATCAGCATGACGGCGGCGATGATCAAATATTTGGCGATCAGTTTGGCAAGTTCAATAATGTCCGGTTGCTTCCACCACGGTAATTCGCTCAAGGCTTCTTTGTCGTCATTGAACGCGGCATTCTGGACGTTCAGGCTGTCGCCGCGGGTTTTATCAAAACCCACCGCATCTTTGACCAAATTGTCGATCTGGGCTTTTTCTGCATCGGTCAGTGGTTTTGAGCTGACTTTGCCTTTCGGGTCGGTGGCTTTTCGATTGTTGACGACCACGGCGACCGAAAGTCGTTTGATCATGCCGACCGGCAATACGGTGTGGCTGATGGTGCGATCCACTTCGTAATTGATGGTGTTTTCTTTGTGCAGGTTGTCGATTTTAGGCGTGTTGGCAGGGTCAGCAGCGCCAGGGGCGGCGGCCACGATCGGTGCGGTCGCAGGAACCGGGGGTTGGTTGCTCAGAGCGCCGGGTACGCCGCTGGCACTCAGACCTGACCCATTGAGTGTCTCGGAGTTTTGCAGGCTGCGTATGCTCGAATCTAACGGGTTTTGGTTGGGTTTATAGGTCTCAGCAGTTTGTTCGGTACGTGCAAAATCGATGTTCGCCGTCACCTGAGCGTGCACATTGTTCGCGCCCAGCAGGGGAGTCAGAATATCTTCGATGCGCTTGATGTAATTTTGCTCGATTTGCTGCACGTATTTGAGCTGATTGGCGTCCAGCCCCAGGCCATTGCTGTCCTGCAGCGCGCTTAGCAGTGAGCCATCCTGATCGACGATGGTGACATTTTTCGCCGACATGTCAGGCACGCTGCTGGAAATCAAATGCACGATCGCGGTGACCTGAGCTGAATCGAGTAGGCGGCCGCCATGCAGGGTCAAGACGACCGAGGCGCTGGGTTTTTGCTGCTCTTTAATGAAAACACTGGGTTTCGGGATGGCCAGGTGAACGCGTGCCGAGGCGACCGCACCGATGCTTTGCACCGAGCGCGCCAATTCTCCTTCGAGTGCGCGCTGATAATTGACTTGTTCGGCAAACTGGGTGATGCCGAATTTTTGATTTTCCATTAGCTCGAAACCCACGGTGCCGCCTTTGGGTAAGCCTTGGGAAGCTAGTTTTAAACGCGCTTCATGCACTTGGCCTGCCGGGATCATCAATGCGCCGCCGCCATCTGCAAACTTGTAGGGGATGTTGAGTTGTTGCAGCGATTCTATGATGGCGCCGCCGTCACGGTCAGACAGATTGCTGTATAAAATACGGTAGTCCGGGGTTTGTCCCCACATCCATGCACCAAAAACCAGTGCGATGAGCGCGGCAATACCCACGCCCAGCCCCATTTTCTGCTGGGCGCTGAGTTGTTCGAAGCGACTGAAGGCGCTTGCGCTGGCTCTGTTTGCTTGTTCGGACATGGCTATAACGGGCTATACCTGGATGCCGCGGGGGACAGTAACTGCATTATCTATTTCAATTTTCGTTTTTAAGGCAGGAATAAAGGGAAGTTTCCCTGCCTGTTTCGCTAATGTTACACGCGTTTGTTCTTGTATTGTGTGATTACTGAAAAAGTCTGTTACAAGCTGCGCGTATCGGGTGCTAGGCGGGCGTCATGCGCTACGTCAAATGTGTCGCTGGCATCAGTGGATGGCAGATCAAAACAAGGGATTTGAAGATGAGCAATATATCGGCTGTAGAAGGACTGTTGGCCAATATGCGCGTGGCGGCCGCATCGGCAGGGCTGCGGGACGCGGCGCCGGCGGCGGCGGGTAAAGTGGATTTTTCCAGTGTGCTTAAAAATGCGCTTGATGGGGTGGCGCAAGCGCAGGAAAAGTCCGAAACTTTGCAAAAGGCCTTCGTGATGGGGGACGATAAGGTCAGCCTGAGCGACACCATGATCGCCATGCAAAAATCTGGCATCAATTTTCAGGCGACGATACAGGTGCGTAACAAGGTGATCCTCGCCTACAACGACATCATGAATATGCAGGTTTAATACCAAAATTTGGTATCTGTTTTAATCCGGCGGCGCTCATTTTTCCGGTTTTTGAATCCAGAACTGGTACATTCCGGCGAAAATATCCGGATTTTCGGTCTCGAAAAGGTGCCATTGTTCAAGATTGATCGCCTCGGGATCAACCGGGAAGCGCTGTTTGTAGGCGCGCAACACCTCTGTTTCAATTTCAAACCCCAAAAATTTCAGTTTGTTCGCACGAATGAATGCGTCGATGCCCGTCAAGGTCATGCGATGCTCCTGTACGTGAAACAGTAAGTCACGGCAGGCACTGATGCTGTAAAAGTCGGGTGAATTAAGTATGCTGCCAAAATTTTCCTGCTCATTGAGGTCAATCAACGCTTGCCGGCAGCGCCTGATTTCATCAGCTGTCGATCCATAACCTTGTTGCGCAATATAGTCGCGAATCCGGACGACATTTTTTCGCGCAAGTTCGCTGTAAAAACCCAGTTTCATGAATCCGCCGGGCTTGAGCACAGCGAGCAATGCTTGCCATCCTGCCCAGGGATCTTTCATGTGATGCAGTACGCCGCTCGACTGGATCATCTCGAAGCGCTGTTTACTATGGATGATTTCAAGTATGTCTGCCTGAGCATATTCAATCGAGGCTATGCCAAGTTCTAGTGTTTTTCGCTTTGCATACGCCAGACTGCTTGCGCTCAAGTCGATGGCCAGTATTTGAGCGTCACAGGTTCGTTGCGCCAGGCTGATCGAATGTTGTCCCGTTCCGCAACCTGCAATTAATACGCGGTCTGTGCCGTTTGCTTTTTCGCGCGTAAAAGTGGTTTGCGGAAACTTCTGCAAAATAGCCTGTTTGACGCTGATTGCATCTGCCGCAGGGGAAATTTTTATCCAGCGAGGATAGGGGTTTTCCTCGTATTGATTTTGTACCTGCAAGGAAACGGCGTTTTCAATGCGGCCGAGTTTGGCTAGCGTGTTGCGCAGCTGTAATTCGTCTGTCGGCTCCTGTATCTGCCGGACTAATACGGCACAGACTTCTGCGGGCCAGCTTTGCTCAAGCAGTTGTCGGCTGCCGGGAATCGTGTAAAGCGGGAAGTAGGCCGCCACCGCGAGGATGCAAAGTGCATCTGTTCGGGTGTTTTCTTTTAGCGACTCGGAAAGGGATGTGCGTAAGTGTTGTGCCGTTTGGATTTCAGCATCTGAGTAGGAGAAAACATATTCGTTGATGAAGCACTGACTCGCCAGCGCGCTGTAAAAGCGCAGGCTGTCATTGGCTTTTGTTGTGCTGACAGCCGCAGCGAGCAAGGCGCGTCGCACGATCGTCATTAATCGTTCAACGTCTGCATCACAGATGGGGGCTGCACAGAGCAACGTGCACAGCAATTGATCCTTTTCGAGTTCGGCTAAGTCGTCGGAATCAAATAGTGCTTGATTGGATGCGGGCCAGGCATTTTTTGCACGCGCGATGAGGCGCGATAAATAGGGGGTGTGTTTTATTAAGTGGATGCAAACCGATGCCAGCTCGCTCGTATTTCCCCACGGCTCAGTTAAGGCGCGAACCAGATTGGCCCGAATGGTCTCGTCGGCTGAAGGGAGGTATTTGACGCAGCTGATAAAAATGCTTTTAGCTTCAACGGTTTCTTTAATTGTGAGCGAATGGCTGATGACTTCGAGTGCCGCCAGCGATTTTCTCTGGGTATTGAGCAATAAGGCGAGATGGTTGAGTGCGTCGGTAAAGTCAGGTTCACAGCGTAAGGCCTCACGGTAGGCGGTTTCAGCTTCGGTGAGGCGGTTCAGGTCAAAAAGTATTGAGCCCATGTTGTAATGGGCATCAGCATAATCCGGGTTTATTTGTAATGCTGCGAGGCAGCTGTTGAGCGCTTCTGTTGCTGCGCCCTGTTTCTTCTGAACGATGCTCAGATTGCAATGCGCCTGGGCATTGCCCGGTTGTATTTGCAAGGCGCGTTTGAAGCTCGCTTCTGCAAGGTCAAATTCGCCCATTTCGCTGAAAACGGCACCCAGATTATCGTGTGCCTTGGCGTAGCCCGGATCAAGTGACAGGGCTCTCCGATAACTGGCTGTCGCTTCCTTCATGAGTCCCATTTTTTGCAGCGTGACGCCGAGATTGCTGTGCGCCTGTACATAGTTCGGGTTGATTGCAAGCGCTTTACGGTAACTGGCCGTCGCATCCGGCAGTCGCCCCAGGCTATCGAGGATGATACCGAGGTTGTTGTGAGTTTCAGCGTCTTTGGGGGAGAGTTTAGAGGCTGTGAGCGTGGGCTTGAGTGCCTCGGCATTTTTTCCCAGCTGCTGAAAAATGACGCCTAACATTTTCCAGCCAACCCAGTGCGCCGGGTAGTGCTCGGTCATGCTTTTTGCCAGGCTTTCGGCTTCAGTGAGGCGTCCTGAGCTAAACAGTGCGATGAGTGAATTGATTTCCTGTGCGGACGGATCGTTTGACTTTTTGGCGCTTATCTTTTTGTGAGGCAAATCGGGTTCGCTGGCGCGCTTAATGTCCTGATTGAGGCGTGCATCCAGTGCATCAACCTCATTGCCTTGTAGTCCTTGTTGTCGTGCAAAGGTGAGTACGGCGCGTGCGTCTTCCCGAAGGTCGGCCAGAAAGAGGGCGTCAATGTAACTTAACCAGTATTGGCTTTTTGTCGGATCCGCATTGAGTGCCGTCACAAAATAGGCGAGGGATGCTTGGGGGGTATTGTCTTGTAGCGCCAGTACGCCAAGGTTATGGTTGGCTTCGGGGTGGTCGGGCTGGCTTTGCAGAATTGATAAATAAAGTGCTTTGGCTGCACAGACATCACCTGCCTGATGTTTTTTAACGGCACTTTGCAAGGTCTGTGCTGTATTGGTCATTGAAGCAGGGTGTGTGGTCAATTTTCAGTCACCTAGATATTCATTGTTACATCTGGCCGTCAACACGGTGAGCTCGTGGTCGGCTTGCAGTGAATTGATTTATTCTTGTACTTTGGCGCGCTGCATTGCAGTGACATAACGTTGCAGCAAAATGGTGGAGGCGCCGTCGAGATTTTTGAATTCGCAACCTGCACGCCTTACAACACCGCCCGATGCGGTGGATAAAACAACCATGTTTTTAACTTCGATCGTTCCGGTAAACTCACCGATGTCGAGCAAGTCTATTTTGCAGTTTTCGTAAGTCTGTCCTGGGACCAGTACCGCATCCTGCTCTTCGCAGGTCAGCCCTACACCGCCGCCACTGATGTCCATGATGGTTACTTCATGTTCGTGATGTTCTGTCGCTTGTTCGTTCGGGATTACGCAGAGCAACGGATTTGAAATCGGGGTCGTCAGGCGGAAGTATTCTCGCCGTTGCAGGCGGTAGATACTTGCGGGCAGTTTCAGGAAAAAAGCAGGTTGACCTTTAAATGTGGCTGCTGTAGCACGATCAGCCGTAAATTGCACCTTAACTTGGTGATGTGAGCTGACGAAGATAAGTTTGTCGGCATCCAGAACCGCCTTGTTTTCTTTTTCTGTCGGTCTTTGATCAAGCCACAATCCGGTTGAATCTACTGCCAAAAGTTTCGTCAGGATAAAATCGCCAGGCTCGGAAAAATACAGTGCGATGCGTGAGCCGTGCTTGACGATATTGAGCAGCACGAATTCGATTTCACGAGGCGATGTAATGCGATATTCGTCATCCTTGCCGCTGGTCAGTATTTCAATTTTAAGAGGAATGTCTTTTTCCATGTTGTGACGGGCACTTTTCAATATTGTCGCTCATGATAACAAAATTAAAGCCGTGATATCGGGAGAAAAGGCGTGTTTTCCTCATGCTCCAGGCGATATAGCCAAGCTAGCAGTTCTGCAACGGCCAGATAGAGTTGAGGCGGAATTTGTTCGTCGAGTTCAACTTGCATCAATAAGCCCACTAAGTCAGCTGACTCATGCACATAAACACCATTTTGCTTTGCCCGCTCGATGATGGCCTGAGCAATCAAACCGCGTCCTCTGGCGACGACTTTAGGTGCGCCGCTGGTTTGTCCATAGGCTAAGGCAACAGCGGCTTGTTGGGAGTTGGGGCGCATTATGTTTTTTCTATCACAGCGCCGGTGAGAGGTACGCCTGCATCGGCGAGTGTTGCCGCCAGTCCCTGCAAGCGGCGGTTAAAAAGTGCAACGGAGGCCGCATCTGCGCCCTGCAGCGTGAGCCTTATTCCCCCCTGGTTGTAGACGAGCCTTGCGTGTACGTCGCCTAAGTTTGGTAAGGCCAGTTCCATTTCTGTGCTCCACTGACGGTCTTCCGGTTGCATCGTCTGGCGTTCAGGTTGCCCCTGAATTTCCCACTGCATATTTTGTTCAGGCCAGATTTGGCCTGTCCAGGTCAGTTGATGCGTCTCCAGCGTGTGAAGTTGCTGCTGCACAAGCGGTAACAACTCCTTTGAAATAGGCAGTGACGATGGCGTGGTTGATTTGTCAGTCGGTGTCGCGGCAGGATAGTCGGATGCCGGTACGGTCTGGTTTTGCGGCTCAACCAGAAGTTGCGCGGTGCTGCGCTCGCCTCTGACCCACTGTGCCTGATGAGATTCATAAAAGAGCCCGCTGCCGGCTAACGCATCTTTGAGTCCTGCGGCTAACTGTTTGCTGTCCGGCGTTGTACCGGCTGTCTGCCAAACGGGGTGGCCTGAGCTCGATTCGATCAGTGTCCTGCCGAGTGGCAATTCAGCCAGATTGGAGAGCAGGCGAGAGGCTGAGCTGATTTGCTCCTGCGTTGCGATAGGGGCGCTGGATGCGAAAATGCTGAATGTCAGGCGCGGGCTGATGGATTCTACTTTTAAGGTGAGTATCGTGCCGGATTGTAACTGTCCGGGCAGGCGCATTTGCATGGCTTGTCCGGCAATTTGTACCTTGAAAAGACCGGGACTGACCTGTTCCTGTACGGTGGCTTTCACTTCCTGACCGGGTTCCAGTTTGGCAGCGGCAAGCTCAGGCTTATCTTTTTGAACCGTTGTGCCGGGGAGATTCTCTGCGATGATGAGTGGCTTGGATTGCCGGTACAGCGCTTGCAGGGTATTGGTCAGGTTGGCCGGTTGCATAAAGTCCTAAAGGCTGTAATTGCCCGCTTTTCTAGTCAGTGATCAGCCAGCCCCGTAAACTTGATTCAGCCGTTGCTCCTGACGGTTGCTGTTCAGGCTTGCCTGCAGCTGTCCCATCCAGGATTGAGTGAGTTTGCTAATTTCTGTGTCGTCGGCAAGAATGTTTCTGATTAGCCCTGCTATGAGCTGTCGACTGGCATCGTCCAGCGCGACGGTTTCTTCGGCAGCTTGAATGCGATCCACGTACTGACCTGACTGTTGCTCAAGCGAGATTAGTTTATCCCACTCACCGTCCTGGGCCGCAGCACGCATTTGACTTGTCAGATTTGACAGCGACTGGTAATCATCGACCACATCCTGAGGCTTCATGGTGTCAGCCTCTGGCGTATAGCCTTTGCTCAGGTTGCCCACTTGGTGGCGGTGCGATGGCTGCCTGACGGATGCTGTCCCATGCCTCTTTTAAGCCACCTAGCAGGACAGCGACTTCATCGAGCGCTTCCATATCGTTGTTTAGATTTGCAGCGAGCAGACGTTGGATCATATAGTCATACAAGGAAGACAGGTTGTGGGCGAGTTCTCCGCCTACGTCTTTGTTAAGACTGGCATTGAGACCGTCGCCTATGATCAGCATGGCATGAGAAATTGCTTTGCCTTTGGCGGGAATGTCGCCGCGCAATACGCCGTTTTTCGCATTGGCGATGGCTAGCAGCGCGCCCTGATAGAGCATGGAAATCAGTTTATGCGGATCGGCCGCTGTGACGCCGGATTCGATGCCGACCTTGTTGTATGCGCTAATTGCGGCTGTTGTGTTCATGATGTTGCCCTATAGCCTGGAGAGTTGTTGGGTCAAGTAACTGCTGGTTTTTCCCATGTCTGCCAGCATAACATTCAGTGAGCTATATTGTGCGCGATAGCGTTTTTCAATATTTGCCAAATTCGCTTCCATGACAGCAATACGGTCGCTGTTAGACTTGACGGCTTGATTCAAACTTGCTGTTCTGTTGGCGAAGGTCCCGTCAAATGCCAGTGAACTTTTCGCCATACTTTCAAATTTAGTGGCGAAACCTGTGGAAGAGTTAAACAGGTTGGCAACGGCGCTGTAATTGTTCGACAACGCAGTTGAGAGTTTAGCGCTGTCCAGTTGCATCACGCCGGCGGCAGTAAAGCTGATGCCGGCATCACCTATGGCGCTGAGCGTGCCACCTGTGACAGCACCCGCCGCAATGCCGCGCATTTGCGTCTGCAGGTCGCGCAGGGTCGGATCGCCTGCAAGCGGGGAGCCGGATTTGTAGGCTGATGCGCCCTGCAGCATCGAATACATTGAATTGTATGCGGATACAAAATTAGATACCGCAGTGCTAACAGCTGCAGTGTCCCGTGCGATTGTCAGTGTGACCGGAGTAGTGCTGACTGTGTTGAGATTCAGTGTGACGCCTTGAATCGCATTCGTTACCGTGTTTGAGGTGTTGGTTACCGCAATGCCATTCACCGTGAAGTTTGAATTTTGCGCAGCGACCGTCTGGTTCATGTGTTGAGCAGCAGGCAGTCCTGTTGGATCATTCGCCAACAGTGTGTTGAGCGTGCCGTCGCCGCCGGAGGTCGAAATTTTGACGCTGTTGCTAATGCCAGTCGCAGTCGAAGTCAGCGTCAGACGATACGGGCTGCTGCTGCCGTCGTTGACGATCGTCGCTGTCATGCCTATGCCGGCGGCATTGATGGCATCGCTGATCCCTTGCAGGGTGTTGTTGGTTGAATCTATGGTGATGCTCTTAGTGGCGGTGCCGTTGGTGGTAAATGTGGCGGGCGTTGTGTATACGCCTCCTGTCAGGGTACCGCCGCTGAGCGTGCCAAAATCGAAATTGATTGTGGTGCTTGTACCATCGCTGATGGCGGTTGTGCTGCTGGTCTGTCCCGCTGAAACCAGATTCTGCGATTGCGCGAGGCTGGTTACATTCAAAGCATAGGTTCCGGCAACGGCAGTGCTGGCCGCTGATGCGGTCAAAACGCTGGTGTTCGAAGAACTGGTCTGAAACGCCAGCAGGCTGCTTGAGCTGGAGCTACTTAAAGCAGCAGCAGCAGATTGAAAGCTGGCCATTTGACTTTGCATCGTGCCATAAGTTGATATTTTGGCCTGATAGCTTGTTTGCTGCGTATTGAGACGGTTCACGGGTAGCCGTTCAACAGCCATCAAGCTTGTGACGATGGTGTTGACATCAATGCTCGAACCTGATGTGGATGTTGTTGCTGCTGCGGTAACCATGATATGTCTCCCGGATTATGCTTTTTGTGTAAACAACAAGCCCGGCTGTAACTGGTCTATTGAACGCGCTATGGCCAGCGCCTGTTCGGTCGGGTACTGGCGTATTGTTTCGCCGGTATTGGAATCTTTCATGCGCATGACAGGAATCTTAGTCGAACTATCGATACTGAATTCAAGGCTCTGGTTCGATTGCAGCATGACGTGATTTATACTGTTAACGGCAGATTTGAGCTGTTCATGCGATGGCTGCTGCACCGGAGTCGGTGAAGGGGTATCAAAAATCTGAGGTGTTTGAACTGCTACACGTGGCGTATCACTACTTGTGCGTGCCACAGGCGCCTGAACCTGGCTGTTAGTTGGTTGGATGAGCATTTTATCTCTCCTTGATGGATTGAATTCCAGTGACTGAGCCAACTGGAATTTTTTTGATTATAGCGCTATCCGGCCACCGGATTAATTCTTTTAATCCAGTGGCAGGTTTAGTGGTTATTAACGCAGCAGAGTCATGACCTGATTTGGCTGTTGGTTGGCTTGAGCCAGCATCGCCGTACCTGCTTGTTGCAAAATGTTGTTGCGGGTCATGTTTGCTGTTTCAGCCGCGTAGTCAGTGTCCATGATACGGCTGTATGCAGCAGACAGGTTAACCGATGTCGTTTGCAGGTTGGCAATGGCAGAGCTGAATGTCGCCATATCCGCACCGAAGTTTGCACGTGCAGCAGCCAATGTTGTCAGGTTAATATCGATATTGGCGATTGTAACGCCAGTTGGAACTGCAATCGCTGTACCCACACCTGTAACGGTACCACCGCTTGAGTTGATAACTACGGCACCCGTTGCGCTGCTCAGGCCTGCGATACGTGAATTTTCAGCCAGCAGCGCAGTTGTTTCAACGCCGGTTGCTGTTCCGCCTAACTGAACTGCGATTTCACGCAAGCGCTGTACGTTTGCTGTGATCTGTGCAGCATAACCTTCGTTGGTTTGCGCTGTCGAAATACCGTCGTTTGCATTGCGAATCGCTTGATTGGAGCCGCGGATCTGGCTGTCATAACCTGTGGCCGTTACCAGACCGGTTGCATCATCCTTCGCGCTGTTGATGCGCAAGCCTGAAGACAGACGCTGCATCGCAGTTTGCAGACCCAGATTTGAATGGTTCAGCGCTTGTGCAGTGAACAGGGATGAAATGTTTGTGTTGATGACTTGTGCCATTTTAGCTCTCCTTGGGTTTGGTTTTCGGCATCATTGCCGTTTACGTTGGTTTGCCGTTTGCTGCTAGCTTAATCAACCGCCGTTATTCCAGTTATCGGTGCGTGCCGGAAAAACTTTAGGACTTTTTTTAAAACTTTTTTAATTCGCCTGCCAGAGGGTTTATGCGGGGCATAGAGCGGATTTTGTGATTCCCCCAGATTTACTGGACGAAGCCGATATGCCGAGCGGAGAAGTCTTCTTCGACTAATCGCTATCCTACTCTAAAATCGAATAAACTTCTGTAATGCAATTAATCATGAGCGCTGTTATGCACGAGTCTGATCAAGAAAATGTGTTGTTGTTGATGCGTCAGGCTTTTGAAGCCCAAGAACTGGGGCGCTTGCATGAGGCGCAACAGCACTATCAGCACGTCCTGCAAATTGATCCTTATCATGCGGAGGCCAATTTCAATATAGGTTTGCTGGCGGTTCAGGCGAACGAGGCTGTGCGAGGACTGCCCTATTTGCTGCGCGCCCTAGAGGCCGCTCCTCAGCGTGGACAATACTGGTTGGGCTACATCGAGGCGTTGTTTCATGCTGATCAGTTAGACGCCGCTAAAGAAGTCCTGGCACTGGCTCGCCAGCAGGGGTTGCAGGGGGATGACGTCGATGCGCTGGCGATGCGACTTGAGGTGGGGGCTGTGCATCCTCCTTTTATACGGACGCCTGGCCCGAAACTCAGGCAGACGGGTGGAGGGCAACCTGCCGCTCAGGATATTGCTGCGTTGACGTCATTGTTCAATGAGGGAAAACTGGCAGAGGCGATTGCGCTGGCTCAGTTGATGACGGCGCATTTTCCACGACATCCGTTCGGCTGGAAGGTGCTGGGATTGGCCTTCAAGCAAGCGGGGCGTGATGAGGATGCGCTGCCAGCGATGCAAAGGACGGCAGCACTGTTGCCAAATGATGCGCAAGCCCATGGCAACCTTGGCGTCATACTTAAAGATATGGGGCGATTGGAGGAGGCTGAGGCCAGTTTGCGCCGTGCGTTAAAGCTTAAGCACGACTATGCACAGGCACATTGCAATTTGGGCGCTACGCTGAAAGAATTGAAAAGGCCGGAAGAGGCGGCAAAGAGTCTGCGTCGTGCCTTGCAATTGAGTCCTGACTATGCCGATGCGCACAACAATCTGGGATTGGTGCTGGAGGTGCTGGGTTTGCTGCAGGACGCTCAGACGAGTTACCTGCGTGCGTTGGAAATCAAACCTAACCTTTTTCAGGTGTACAGTAACTTGGGTAATGTACAAAGGGCATTGGGAATGTTAACTGAGGCTGAAGCCTCTTACCGACATTCGCTGGAATTTTGCCCGGATTATGTCGAAGCATTATGCAATCTTGGCGTGACGCTGCAGGACATGAGTCGATTTACTGAGGCCGAGTCTTGTTATCGACAGGCGTTGTCAATAAGGCCGGACTATGTGCAGGCCTACTCTAACCTCGGGGTCGTGTTGCAATCTCTAGGAAGGCTCGATGAATCCGTGGCCTGCTTGATTCAAGCGGTGCAGTTTTATCCAGACTATGCCGATGCGCACAATAACTTGGGTTATACGCTGCACGTAATGGGGCGGTTTGAGGAAGCTGCGGATTGTTATCTGTGTGCGTTGCGTATCGAGCCAGAATTTGCACAGGCGTATTGCAATTTGGGTTTTACACGGCTCATGCAGAGCAGGTTGGATGAAGCGCACGCTGCGCTAGATTGTGCGTTGAAAATCAATGACTTTTTGGCTGATGCCCACTGTAATATGGGTATTACGCTTATGGAAATGGGGCGGATGGCTGAGGCAGAGGCGAGTTGCCAGCATGCGATACAGCTTAAACCTGATTTTGCTGTGGCACACAGCAATTTGGGCATAATCACCATGGGGTTGGGGCGACTTGAAGAGGCCGCAGCCTGTTTCAACCGGGCATTGCAGCTCAGGCCTGATTTTGCCGATGCGCACAGTAACCTGATATTTGCACTCGATATGACGGAAAGTTCAGATATTGCCGCTTTGCAGGCTGTGCGGCACCGTTGGAATTGTGCGCATGCGGCTCACCTTCATCAGCACAGGGTGCATCTGAACTGCCGGAATCCTGAGCGCCGTCTGCGTATCGGCTATATTTCAGCGGATTTCAGGGGGCATTCGGCGGCGTATGCTTTCGGAGCGATGCTGGTTCATTTTGATGAAAAGTTGTTCGATGTGATCGCTTATTCAAATTCGGTAAAACAGGATGCAATGACCGACGTCTTTCGCGAGGGCGTAACAGTCTGGCGCACTATTTTCGGTCTCTCAGACGATGCCGTAGCTGAGCTTGTCAGGGAGGATGAGATCGATATTCTGGTCGACTTATCAGGCCACTCGGCGGGTAACCGCCTTTTGGTATTTGCCCGTAAACCCGCGCCGATTCAGATTACCGCCTGGGGGTACGCAACTGGTACCGGGATGGGGGCGATGGACGTGCTTTTTTCCGACCCGGTTTTTGTGCCGCAGGCCGAAATAGAACTGTATGTGGAGCAGGTCAGGTACTTGCCTTGCTCACTCGGCACTTATTTTTCAAACGACAGCCTCGTGATCAATGAGTTACCGGCCTTGTCGGCCAAGGGGATTACTTTCGGCTCATTTAACCGGCTGGTAAAAAATTCCGATGCGACCTATGAGGCATGGGCGCGAATATTGTTGGCATTACCCGATAGTCGGATGATCATCAAAACAGAAGCGCTTGATGATCTCAACACGCGTGAGCGGGTCAGTGGTTATTTTGTACGGGCAGGCATCGAAGCTGATCGGATACTGTTACAGGGGAAGACCACGCGGGATCAGCATCTTGCGGCGTTCAATCAAATCGATATTGCGCTGGATCCGTTTCCGCACGGCGGTGGTGTGACGGCGATGGAAGGCCTGATGATGGGCGTGCCTGTTGTTACGTTGCGCTGGCCGACGATAGCAGGCAGAATCTCGGCCTCAATTATGACTCAGCTCGGATTGACTGACTGGATTGCAGAGAGCGTGCCGCAGTATGTCGAACTTGCCATCCAAAAGGCGACCGAAGTGCCGTCGCTGGCAGCACTGCGCAGCGCGTTGCCTGGTATTTGGGCGAATTCTGTGATCGGCGATCAGGCTCGCTATGTCGGTTGCGTGGAGCGTGAATACCGCCTGTTGTGGCGGGAGTGGTGCGCCAGTGATTCTTGTTAAGATTTTCATTGGCGGTATTAATATCCTGCAATCAAATGATCAATGTGAACTATGACAGCTGCTTATGCAATACAACTTCAAGCCGCTGTTTTCCACCAAGAGGCCGGCCGGTTTGAGGATGCCGCACATCAGTACCGCGCTATTTTGCAGGACTCGCCGTATCATCCGGAGGCTAATCATAATATGGGTGTGCTGGCAGTCCAGATGCAGCAGCCTAGGCTCGGGCTGCCTTATTTAATTGCAGCGTTGGAGACGGATCCCTCGCACGGGCAATACTGGACAAGCTATATCGATGCATTGTGTCAGGCAGGGCAAGTTGCAGAGGCGCGTCAAATGCTCGGTTTGGCACAGCAGCAGGGGTTGCAAGGTGATGACGTCGATCAGTTAGCGCGGCGCTTGCACAGTGCCGTCAGTCAGGTACAGTCAGTCTTGCCCGTACAAAGGGCAGTGTACCCGGATATCGATCAGATTGATGTCGTGGTGGATTTGTTCAGCCTCGGCCGGTTAGAAGAGGTGGAAACACTTGCACGTGCGATGACCTTGGCTTACCCGCTGCATCCGTTTGGCTGGAAAGCACTGGGCGCAGTGCATAAGCAATGCGGCAATATTGAAGATGCGTTAGAGCCCATGCAAATAGCCGCATCGCTGTCGCCTAAGGATGTAGAAGCACATTACAATTTGGGTACTACCTATCAGGATCTCGGGCGGCTCGATGAAGCGTGCCACTGTTACCGGCAGTCAGTGCAGATCAATCCCCATTATGCCGAAGCACACAGCAATCTCGGTGTTATTTTGCAGGGCTTGGGTGACATGAAACAGGCTGAGACGTGCTATCGCCGCGCCTTGCAAATCAAGCCCGCCTATGGGGCGGCACTCAGCAATTTGGCTAAGCTGCTTCAAACGCTTGGACGATTAGATGAAGCCGAGTCCTATTTTCGAACGATTTTGAAAACCAGCTCTGATTCCGCTGATGCCCTGTTTAATCTGGGGAATATTCTCAATTGTCTCGGGCGACTGGCGGAGGCCAAAGCCAGCTACCGGGGGGCGTTGCGGATCAATCCAAATTTTGTTCAGATATATGGCAATTTGGGGATTGTTTTGAAGGGACTGGGGCGTTTTGAGGAGGCAGAGTCCAGTTTTAGGAAAGCGTTGCAGATTAACCCTGATTATGCGCAGGCTCATTGTAATCTGGGTGCTATGTTCAAGGAACTAAACCGGCTTGATGAAGCTGAAGGGTGTTATCGCAGTGCGCTGAAACTGGCGCCTGACTATGCTGATGCTCATAGCAATTTGGGGATTGTTCAGCAGGAGTTGGGACGGATGACTGATGCGGAAGCGAGTTTCAGGCAGGCATTGCAGTTTAATCCAGATTTGTTGGAAGCGCATTGCAACCTAGGAAATGTATTACTGGGAACTGCACGTCTGTCTGAGGCTGAAAACTGTTGCCGGCATTTGCTGCAGCTTAAGCCTGATTATGCCATAGCGCACCGCCTTCTCGGTCTTGTGCTGATGTCCATGGGGCGTCTCCAAGACGGGGTGGACAGCTTTCGTGAGGTTGTGCATCTCAGGCCGAATGACGCATCGGCATATAACGATCTTGGTAACGGGCTAAGAGATTCAGGTCGGCACGATCAGGCTGTTCAGTGTTATCGTCGCGCACTTGAACTTGATCCGCAGGATGCGGTGGCGCATAGTGATTTGATATTTGCACTTGATCTGGTTGCTGATTTAAGCTTGTCTGCAATGCAGGATGAGCGAAAAAAATGGTGCCAAATGCACGCGGCACATTTGCTGCAACATATCCCGTATGGCATAAATGCCGATTCTGGCAGGCGGTTGCGCATTGGCTATGTCTCCAGCGATTTTTCGAGCAACTCCGCGCCAACCTTCTTTGCTGGCATGTTGTTCAATTTTGACAGTTCCCGTTTTGATGTGTTGGCTTATTCTAATGAAAGCCGCACGATATCGACTCCATTGACACGACGTTTTCAGCAGAGTGTAACGGTGTGGAGAAATATCTTCAGAATGTCTGACGATGCCGTGGCGGATCTGATTCGCAACGATAAAATTGATATTCTGGTCGATTTGTCCGGACATTCCGGTAGAAACCGTTTGCTCGTTTTTGCACGAAAACCTGCACCTGTACAGATCAGTGCGTGGGCCTATGCGACAGGTGCCGGAATGGACGCGATGGATGTCTTGTTTTCTGATGTAACGCTTATTCCTCTCGAAGAGCGTTTTTTGTATGCTGAAGAAATTAGATATTTACCGGCTTTTTTCTCCTATTTTTCCTGTCAGGAGCCGCCAGCACTCGCCTTATTGCCAGCCTTGACGAACAAAACGATTACTTTCGGGACATTTTCCCGTCTAGAAAAGGTGACAGAGCAAACCTGGCAAACATGGGCTAACGTATTGTTGTCTGTGCCTAATAGTTGCATGTTGTTCAAAAACGCCGAGATGGATCATGCGGTAGCCCGTGCGCGTGTGGAGGGATATTTTCAACGTGCGGGAGTTGCAATCGATAGACTTATTTTTCACGGTCGAACCGGTTGGACGGATCACATGGCTGTCTTTAATCAGGTTGATATTTGTCTTGATACGTTTCCGCAAGGAGGCGGGGTTACCACATTAGAAGGGCTGATGATGGGCGTTCCCGTGATTACTTTGCATTCGCCCACCTTTGTAGGAAGAACCGGGGTTTCAATATTGAACGTCTTAGGACTTGTTGACTGGATCGCTGAAAGTTCCGAGCAATATGTCGCGATTGCAATGCAAAAGGCGAGCGATATTTCGGCTTTAGCCGAATTGCGCGCACAGTTGCGAAGCCGTTTAACCTCGTCGATTATCGGGGATACCGTGGCTTACGCAAAGGTGGTAGAGCAGGAATACTTGTCCCTTTGGCAAGCGTGGTGCGTTACACAAGAAAAGGTTGTTTAATTAATGTTGATTATTTTTTTTCAGCGCGGCTTTAGCTAATGACTATTCATTCTACACCTCAAGTTCTGCAGACTTTGGCAAGGGCAAAAGTGCTCCAGCAGGCCGGGAAATTGGCAGATGCAAAGCGTCTTTATCTTGTTGTATTGCAGGCGGATCAGACTCACGCCCAAGCGAATTACAGGATGGGGGTGATTGAGCAGGAACTTGGCAATCCGGCGGCTGCACTTGGTTTTTTTATGGCAGCACTTGAGTCGGATCCGGTTTGCAGCGACTACTGGATACGTTATATCGAGATTTTAGTCGAACTCGGACAATTGGATGCGGCGCGGGAAGTACTGGCGCTGGCGCGGCAGCAGGGAATGCATGGGGAGGCGCTTGACGCCTTGAGATTGGAAGGCCTTGATCACTCGCTTGATGAGCTGCCGTCACCGGATGAACCGAATTTTATTGTTGAGCCTTCTTCGGTGCAGGTCACTGAATTATTGACGCTGTTCTCTGAAAAAAAATACGCCGAAGCGCTCGTTGCAGCGGGAAAAATGACGGCAGCCTATCCTATGTTTGCACTAGGCTGGAAGGTGTGCGGGGCCGTTTTAAAGCTGACGGGGCGAAATGAAGAAGCACTGGCGGCGATGAAAACGTCGGTTGTGCTGTCGCCGTTTGACGCACAGGCGCATGGTAATCTGGGCGTTGCACTCCAGGATTCGGGCCTGTTTGAGGATGCAATTGCCAGTTTTCAGCAAGCGCTGCAGATTAATCCTGCCTATGCGCAGGCGTATTGCAATCTGGGGGCGGCATTTAAAGCGCTCAACCGGTCTGCCGAAGCCGAGGCCAGCTATCGGAATGCGTTGCAATGGGCGCCCGATTACGCGGAAGCATACAGCAATCTGGGTATAGTTCTGCAAGAGTCGGGGCGGTTGTCTGATGCAGAAAATTGCTTCAAGCAGGCCTTGCAGATCAAGCCTGATCTGTTGGAGGCGCGTAGCAACTTAGGGCATGTTTTTCTTGAGGCAGGGCGATTGTTGGATGCAGAAGATTGCTACCGGCAGGTATTGCACAGATCACCTGATTACGCAGAGGCCTACAGCGCGCTAGGTAACGTGTATATGGGATTGGATAGGCTCAATGAAGCGGTTGCCAGTTTTCGCCGGGCGATCGAGTTGAAGCCTGATTTTGTTGTGGCGCACAGTAATCTGATTTTTGCGTTGGACTTGTCGGGTGAATTGACACCAGCCGCCTTGCATGAGGAGCGAAAACGATGGAATGCCTCGCATGCTGTTCATTTGGATAATAAACTGCCGCATCTGAATGTGCCAGACTCTGAGCGACGCTTGCGGATAGGTTACGTTTCGGCGGATTTTAAAGCACATTCTGCGGCTTATGCGTTTGGGAATATGCTGGTCAATTTTGATGCTGAAGTGTTCGATGTCATCGCCTATTCCAATACGCTTGTGGAGGATGAGTTAAGCCTGGTTTTCCAGCGCGCCGCGACTGGCTGGAGACGCATTGTCGGGCTGTCTGATGAGGCGGTCGCCGGCATGATACGCAAAGATAATATCGATATTCTGGTTGATTTGTCAGGACATACGGCAGGAAATCGTTTACTGGTATTTGCGCGTAAGCCGGCGCCAATTCAGATCACAGCGTGGGGGTACGCAGCGGGTACAGGGCTGGGCACGATGGATATCTTGTTCTCAGACAGGCAGGTGATCCCGCCCGTAGAGCAGCAATTTTATACCGAAAAAATCAGATATTTACCGAGCTTGATTTGTTCATTTATGCCGTTTAATTATCCCGCGGTGAATGAATTACCCGCGTTGTCGGCGGGCATGGTCACTTTTGGGTCATTTAACCGTTTAGTTAAAAGCTCGGAACAGGTCTATGCGGTGTGGGCGAAGATACTGCTGGCGGTTCCCGGTAGCAGAATGATACTAAAAACGCATGAATTAGATGATGCGGTTATCAGAGCACGGGTTGTTGGACATTTTGTACGGGCAGGCGTGGCGGCCGAGCGTATCCTGTTACAGGGGAAGACATCGAGAGAGGCGCATCTGGCGTCATTCAACCAGATTGATATCGCGCTGGATCCTTTTCCTCACGGAGGAGGAATGACGGCAATAGAAGGCCTGATGATGGGTGTACCTGTTCTTACCCTGCGCTGGCCAACGCTGGTTGGGCGCGTCTCAGCATCAATCATGACGACACTGGGTTTGACGGACTGGATTGCGCAAACACAGCAGGAGTATGTTGATATGGCCGTTCAGAAGGCCGCAGATTTGCAATCGTTGTCGGCGCTAAGAGGGAGGTTGCGTCGTGTTTTCTCATCATCAATCATTGGCGATCAAAAGGCCTATGTTCGCAGTGTTGAACAGGAGTACCGGCAGTTGTGGCGTGAATGGTGTATTAATCAATCCGCGGGTAAGTAACTTTTAAGCTCATCATCTATGTCTACAATACCGACCACGGAAGCCTATCTAAAGCAAGCCATTGCACAGCAGTTGGCTGGCGAGTTTGATGCGGCCGAACGCGGCTATCTGGAGATATTGCGGCTTGATCCGCAGCATTCGGAGGCTCAGCACAATATGGGGGCGATGGTGCTGCAACGTGGTGTGTCGAGCGATGCGCTGCCTTACTTCCTGGCCGCACTGGAAATCGATCCTTCGCGCGGGCAATACTGGATCAGCTATATCGATGCGTTGCTTAAGTCCGGGCAGATGGAAGCGGCGCGGCAGGTTCTGGCACTGGCCGTACAACAAGGGCTGCAGGGCGAAGAAGTCGACGCGCTGAGCTTGCAGGCGCAGGAGATCGCGCCGCATTCACCCGTGTCTGAGGGGGAGCCATCGCCTCAGGAACAGCAGACGCTGCTGGCGCTGTTCAATGCAGGGCGACAGGCCGAGGCTGCCGTGCTCGCTCGTCGGATGACGCTCGATTATCCCTTGTGCGGCGTAGGATGGAAAGTGCTGGGTGCCGTGACGGCGAGCGATCAAGAGGCGCTCTTGCCTATGCAGCATGCGGCATCGCTCTGCCCGGATGATTTTGAGGTGCATTACAATCTTGGGTTGATACTTCAGGCCTTGGGAAGGCTGGAGGAGGCCGTTGCCAGCTACCGTTGGGCATTGCAACTCAATCCCGATTATGCGCCCGGCTACAATAATCTGGGTGTCACGCTTCAGGAGTTAGGGCGTTTGGAGGAGGCTGAAGGCTGCTACCGGCGAGCCGTAGAAATTAAGCCGGATTATGTGAATGCTCATCACAATCTGGGTATCGTGCTTCAATGTCTTAATCGCTTTGAACAGGCGGAATCGATACACCTCAAGACGTTGCAGTTGAAGCCGGATCATGCCGAGGCGCATTGCAATCTCGGTATCGTTTTGCTAAGTCAGGGGAAAAACGACGAGGCCGTGAAAAGTTTTCGTCGCGCTTTGCAAATTAAGCCTGATTTTGTTGTGGCGCACAGCAATCTTATTTTCTGTCTGGATATGGCGCAGAGCGTGAATTTATCGCAGCTTCAGCAGGCGCGACAGGAATGGGATGAGCGGCACGCAGCCCGTTTTTGGCATGCAACGATGTATCGCAATGAGCGCTCAGCGCATCGTCCACTTCGTATCGGCTATGTTTCGGCGGATTTCAGGAACCATTCTGCATCCAAGGCATTTGGCGCCATGTTGACACGGTATGACAGGGGGCAATTTGAGGTATTCGCCTATGACAATTACAAAGGGGTGGGCGATAAGTTTACCGAGTTGTTCAGGGGAAATGTAACGGTCTGGCGCGATATTTCCGCACTGTCAGATGATGAGGCTGCACAGTTGATCCGGGAGGATCAGATCGATATTCTGGTCGATCTATCTGGGCACTCAGCGGGTAACCGGTTGCTGGTCTTCGCGCGTAAGCCGGCGCCCGTGCAGATCAGTGCGTTCGGATATGCTGCGGGGACGGGGATGCGGGCCATGGATGTGCTGTTTTCTGACCCGGTTATGATTCCGCCTGATGAAAAATGCTATTACCGTGAGCAGGTGCGTTATTTGCCCTGTGTGCTGGGTTTATTTTCGACGGATCAATTTCCGGATGTGAATGAACTGCCTGCGCTGGGCGCTGGTGCGATAACCTTTGGTTCGTTCAATCGTCTGGCTAAATTGACTGAAAAGACTTTTCTGGTCTGGGCTCAGATTTTGCTGGCGCTTCCGGAAAGCCGCTTGATCCTGAAAACACCAGAGCTTAATGACGCGTCGACACTGCAACATATTGTTGGACGTTTTTCAAGCTTGGGGGTGGAGTCGGGCAGAGTCGTACTGCTTGGCAGGACATCATGGTATGAGCATATGTGCGCTTACCGATCGGTCGATATTGCGCTGGATCCGTTTCCGCATGGCGGCGGGATGACCGCAGTGGAAGGGTTGATGATGGGCGTGCCGGTGGTCACACTGTGCTGGCCGACCCTGACGGGCAGAATATCAGCGTCGATTATGACTACGCTTGCATTGCCGGAGTGGATTGCGCAAACAGAGCGGCAATATATTGATATTGCGCTGGATTTTGCGGCAAATTTGCCTCGTTTGTCAAAGCTGCGTCAGCAGTTGCGTCGTGTGTTATGTGCGTCAGTTATTGGTAATCAAGACGCGTATGTGGCGGCGGTCGAGCAGCAATATCGTGCGTTGTGGCGTGAGTGGTGTGCATCTAACGGTGAAGCGAATTGACACTGCGCATCGGCATCGACTTTGATAATACGCTTGCCTGTTACGATCAGGTCTTTAGCGGTTTGGCGCGTGAACTCGATCTTATCAACCTGTCCGAGGTTAAAACTAAACAAGAGATCAGGGCGCTGGCCAGGTTGCGCGACGAACGGCTGTGGCAGCGCATACAGGGGATCGTTTACGGGCAGCGTATGCAGCAGGCCGCGCTGTTTTCGGGTGCGGCTGATTTCTTGGCGCACTGCGCGGCGAGCGGGGTTGAAGTGTGCATCGTCAGCCACAAGACGCGTTTCGGGCATCATGATGAAACTCAGACCAACTTGCGGGATGCGGCACGGTTATGGATGCGCAATCAGGGGTTTTTTGACCGTTATGCCATCCTCGAAGAAAATCTGTATTTCGAATCAACTCAGTCTGACAAAATTGCGCGTATCAACGGTTTGCAGTGTGATTTTTTTATCGATGATCTGCCGGAAATTTTGCATCACCCCGAGTTGTCGCACCCCATTAAAAAAATCCTGTTTAACAGCAATGCGGCTGCGGGCAACGTGATCACGTGCGGCAGCTGGACGGAGATTGAGGCGGTGATATTTGGACGCTGAATTTATAAAAATTGCAGAATCGCTGAGCGGCCGACCTGTTGATCAGCTGGTGCTGTGCAAGAGCGGCAGGAACAGCCGCGTTTATAAGGTGGTCTGCGGTGCTGACGCGTATGCCCTGAAGAGCTATCCGCCAAAAAATTCCGATCATCGCGATCGCTTTTGCACCGAAGTTCGTGCGCTGAAGTATTACGAAGCCAGCGGCAATCCTTATGCGCCGCGTCTGCTGTCGCTCGATCCTGTCAGACATGTAACTTTGCTCGAATGGTTGGACGGCGAGGTGGTTGGCAATCCTGCCGTTTGCGATATCGAACAGGCGCTCGATTTTATCACCCGCACGCATGCTGCGCGTGCACTTGGCGGCGAGGCATTCGGGCTGGCATCCGAGCCCTGCCTGTCGGGTGCGGAACTGTACCGGCATATTTCGGTGCGACTTGAAAAGCTCATCGTTCTGCCGGAATTAAAATGCTACCTTGACTCTGAAATCGTCCCGCTGCTTGAGCTTGCCCGTCGGCATGCCGAAAATTTGGCATTTGCGGCGGCACTCCCCAAATCGAAGCAAACGCTGATCCCTGCCGATTTCGGTTTCCATAACGCGATCAGGACTGAGAGCGGGCGGGTGCGTTTTATCGATTTCGAATATTTCGGCTGGGACGATCCGGTCAGGCTCGCGGCCGATTTTCTGCTGCACCCGGGCCGGGCGCTCGATGCGCAGTGTGCGAATCAATTCCGCGCCGGGATGATTTCCCTGTTTCGAACAGATGAATATTTCGAATCTCGTCTGTTAAACTTGCTGCCGCTGTATGCGATACGCTGGGTTTTGATCCTGCTGAACGAATTTCTGCCAGAACGCTGGGATGCAAGGGTTTTTGCAGGAGAGACCGCGTCACATGCAGAAATAAAAGCGCAGCAGCTCAAGAAAGCCCGGCTTGCTGCCGATAAGGCTGTTGATTGCCTTAAACTACCCTGAGAAAAACATGCCTCTTGATGAACGTGCAATAAATTTGAGAAAACTGGTCGTGCGCGGTCTGGCGGGCGGCGGGCGCGGGCATTTGGGGCCGGCGCTGTCGCTGATTGAAATGCTGCGCGTACTCTATGACGACGTGCTGCGCCATCAGCCTGACAATCCGCTCTGGCCTGAACGCGACCGCTGCATACTGAGCAAAGGCCACGGCTGTCTTGCGCTTTACGCGTTGCTGGCCGATCAGGGCTATTTTTCCGCTGAGGCCCTGGATGATTTTTGCAAGCGCAATGCGATGCTGGGCGGTCACCCTGAAGCCGGAAAAATTCCCGGGGTGGAAGCCTCCACAGGTTCTCTCGGGCACGGTATGCCCATCGGGCTGGGTATGGCGTTGGCCGCACGCATGGCAGGGCGTGACAGTAAAGTATTTGTTGTCGTAGGCGATGGCGAAATCAACGAAGGCTCCGTATGGGAGGCTGCACTGTGTGCCGGCAAGCACGCGCTGGATAATTACACCGTGCTGATCGATTACAACAAGATACAGGCGAGCGGGCCGACGGCCGATATTCAGGATCTGGAACCTTTAACCGACAAGTGGCGCAGTTTCGGTTTTTCCGTGACCGAGGTTAACGGTCACGATGTTGCGGCTTTGCGCAGAACTTTGACATCGCTGCCTGCCGGCAAGCCTAATGTGGTGATCTGCCATACGGTCAAGGGCAAGGGCGTCTCTTTTGCCGAGAACAATCCTGACTGGCATCACAAGGCCAAGATAGGCGAGAAGGAAGTGTCCGATATGTTGTCTGCACTGGATAGTTATCATGCGTAAAGTCTGTCTCGATACGATACACAGTCTGGCTCACCGCGATCCGCGCGTGGTGTTCATCGGCTCTGATTTGGGCGCTGGCGTAATGGATGAAATGAAGCAATCGCTCCCCGGGCGATTTTTCATGGAAGGGATTTACGAGGCCAATGTCGTCGGCATGGCGGCCGGGATGGCGATGGATGGCTTCATTCCTTATGTGAACACCATCGCGACTTTTCTGACCCGGCGCGCTTTCGAACAGGTCGCGCTCGACCTATGCCTGCACCGTTTGCCCGTGCGTCTGATCGGCAACGGCGGGGGCGTGGTGTATGCACCGCTCGGACCTACCCATCTGGCGGTCGATGATTTCGCGTTGATGCGGGTGCTGCCCAATATGACGGTGGTCGCGGTCAGCGATGCTGACGAGATGCGCCGTTTGATGGAAGCATCTCTCGACTGGCCGGATCCGATCTATATTCGTCTGGCTAAAGGCGGGGATAAAATCGTCAGTCGCGAGGATGACGGTTTTGCGATCGGCAAGGCGATCGTGCGGCGTCGTGCCGTGTCGGATAAATATGTGTTGTTTGCCACCACCGGGGTGATGACGACCCATGCGCTGGCGGCGGCCGATAGTCTGGCCGCGCTCGGCATAGACAGCACGGTGCTGCATTTTCATACCGTCAAACCGCTGGATGTGGATGCGTTGCTCGAACATGCAAAAGAGGCCTGTGCGGTCGTGACAGTCGAGGAGCACTCGCTCATCGGCGGCTTCGGTTCTGCGATTCTTGAGGCTTTGAGCGATCATTTGCTCACCCTGCCACCGGTTAAACGATTGGGATTATCGGATGAATTTGCCAGTATTTACGGCAGTCAGAACGATGTGCTCGAAGCGAGCGGATTGATGCCGGCTCAGATCGCGGACACCACTGCGCGGTTATTTAATGCGATTATTGAAGGAGCTCGCCGGTGAGCCAGCTATACAGCAACCTGAAGTTTTTACGCTATGCCGATCATATTGCCGCGTTGCACGATCAGCGGGTTGTGGCACCCGTGCATATTCGCATCAAGCCGATGAACCACTGCAATCACGACTGCTGGTACTGTGCGTACCGGGTCAGCAACCTGCAGTTGGGCGAGGATATCGACTACAAAGACACGATCCCCAAGGCCAAGATGTTCGAGATCGTCGAGGACGTGATCGCGATGGGCGTCAAAGCCGTCACTTTTTCAGGCGGGGGCGAGCCGCTGCTCTATAAACCGCTGCCCGAGGTCGTCAAACGGCTGGCCGAAGGCGGGGTGCGGGTCGCCACGCTGACTAACGGCTCCAATTTGAAGGGGCGGGTAGCCGATGCGTTCGCTGAGTATGGTACCTGGGTGCGGGTGTCCACCGATGCGTGGGATGATGCCAGTTTCGCAAAATCGCGCGGCATTAAGGAAGGGGAGTTCACCCAGTTGCTGGAGAACCTTAGCCGTTTTTCGGCGCGCGGATCCAAATGCGTGCTGGGGGTGAGCTTCATTGTTGATGAAACCAACTGTACCCATTTATATGACGCCTGCCTGCTGCTCAAAAATGCCGGCGTGAATCATGTGAAGTTTTCCGGCGTGGTGGTGAGCAATTCCGGTGCGGAGAATAATGTCTATCACGCGCGGATCAGGGAAGTCGTGACCGAACAAATCGAGCGCGCCCGCACGCTGGCGGACGACAAATTCTCGGTCATCAATCATTATCACGATCTTGATGATCGCTTCGAGAAGGCTTACACGACCTGTCCTTATTTGATGTTTCTAACGGTGATCGGCGCCGATTGTAAGGTATATACCTGTCAGGATAAGGCGTTTACCGTTTCGGGCACACTAGGTTCGATTGCCGAACGCAGTTTTCGCGACTTCTGGTTTTCCGAAGAAAACCGTCGCCGTATCTTTGAACTCAACCCGTCCAAAGAGTGTACGCATCATTGCGTTTCGCACGGCAAGAATCTGGCGATCGCCGATCTGCTCTCGATCGATCCTGACCACGGCGCTTTTGTTTGATGTCACACGTTAAAACCCCCACGGGCCGCCTGCTCAATATCGTCACGCCGTTGCATCAGCTGACGCGTCGCGACTATCTGGCGCGGATGACAGACGACAAGGTCGCCTGCATGAAAATTGCCAAACAGTACGGACAAGACTATTGGGACGGCGACAGGCGTTACGGCTACGGCGGTTATAAATACATGCCAGGGCGCTGGAAGCCTGTCGCGGAAGCTTTGATTAAAACCTATGGTCTGGGGCCCGGTTCATCGGTGCTGGACGTCGGCTGCGGCAAGGGGTTTTTGTTGCACGAGATGCTTTTGTTAGAGCCGGAACTCAAGATCTGTGGTTTTGATGTGTCATCCTATGGCATCGAATGTGCGAGCGTCGAGGTGAAACCTCATCTGTTTTTGCATCAGGCGCAGCAGCCTTATCCATTTGCGGATCAGCAGTTCGATCTGGTGATTTCGCTGGGTACGCTGCACAACCTGCAGCTGTTCGATTTGAAAGCGGCACTGACGGAAGTTGAGCGGGTAGGTAAAAACGCTTATGTGATGGTCGAGAGCTATCGCAACGAGCAGGAGTTGTTCAATCTGGAGTGCTGGGCGCTGACTGCGGAATCGCTGTTTGATTTCGATGAATGGGTCTGGCTATACGGCGAGTTCGGTTATCGCGGCGATTACGAGTTTATCTATTTCGAATGAGCGGTTCTTCGATGCCAAAAAAAATAATCATACTGGGGCATTCAGGGTTTATCGGCTCGCGTCTTGAACGGATGCTGTCCGTATCGGGTCGTTGGGAGGTGATCGGACGCTCGATGCCCGAAATTGATCTGACCGATCAGGAACAGGTATTGCAGCTGGTGCCCTATATGACGCCCGATGCGACGCTGGTACTGGCCGCGGCTGTCAAGCGGCAGTTCGGCGATACGCTGGAGGTTTTTCGGCAGAACATGGCTATCATCGAAAATGTCTGCCGCCTTCTGGCCTTGTATCCTGTCGGGCGGGTGATTTTCATGAGTTCTTCCGCCGTCTATGGAGAGGAGACCGAAAACAGGTGTATCAGGGAGCAGACGCCGGTGAATCCGACTTCCTATTACGGAATCAACAAATACACCGCCGAATGTCTGTTAAAAAAAGTCTGTGCAGACAAAATTTCACTGGTTTGTCTGAGACCGCCGCTGATTTACGGGCCCGGGGATTCCGGAAAAACTTATGGTCCTGCGGGATTTGTTGACGCTGCGATTGAGTCACAGCCTGTGACCTTGTGGGGCGATGGCACAGAGTTACGAGAATTTATCTACATCGATGACATCTGCCGTCTGATCGAGCATCTGGTGGATCACCCCTTTGTGGGCGAGCTCAATGTGGTCAGCGGTACGCCGTATTGCTTTGCCGATGTGATCGCCATCCTGAAAAAAAATGTGCCGGCGCTTGCGGTGGCCTCACGTCCTCGCAGCAAGCAAAAGGCCGATAATGCATTCGATAATCAAAGGATACAAGCGTTGCTGCCTGCTGATTTCAGATTTACTTCGCTGGAAACAGGCATTTCCGCCATGCTGGAGATGCGTGCATGAGGGCTGAACCGTTATCTGGTGAATTGCTGATTGATTTTGGTCTTCAGCCAGTTTCCAACCGTTTTTTGCCTCCGGAAAGCACGGACGTCGTGCCGGATTTTCCGCTGCAATTGCGCATCGACGCCGACACCGGTCTGATCCATCTGGGGACGCCGTTTCCCGTCGAAGCGCTGAGGCCGCGCTACGACTGGCTGACCTGTTTTGAGCCTGAGGATCATCTGGATGATCTGGCACGTCAGCTGGTTGCGTTGCCGGGGATTGCACGGGATTCGGTCTTCGGCGCCTACAGTTTCAAAGACGATTCCATGCTGCGTCGCCTAGAGCGGCTGGGATATGCGAAGACCTGGCGCATCGACCCGGCAGAGGACCTGGCGGTCAGCGACCCCTGTGCGAATGTTGAGACCTATCAGCGTGAATTAACCAGCGCGCGTGCGCTCGCCATCGCGGCGCGACGCGGGCGGGTTGACGTGATGATCGTGCGGCATGTTGCGGAGCACGCACATAATCTGCACGCCTTTATCGACGCCATCAGAGTGATGGTGAAGCCCGGCGGTTATATCGTCTGGGAAGTGCCCGATTGCGAGCGGGTGCTAATGATGGGCGATTGCACAACTGTTTGGGAGGAGCACCAGTATTACTTTACAAGTTATACCTTCCGGCGCGTGCTGCTCGATGCCGGATTCAAGGTTGTGGACTATGCTTCCGTACCCTATGTTCTGGAAAATTCGCTGGTGGCGATCGTTCAGGAGGGGAATGATCAGCCAGATCCCGTCGAGCCTATCGCCGTAGCTATTGAAATGGAGCGTGCCCGGCATTTTGTACAGAAAATAACAGCACGTCATCTTGCCGTGCACAATAAACTTGAGTATTGGCGTCGTACCCGGGGGGAGATCGCCCTGTTTGGCGCGGGGCACTTGTCCTGTGCATTTTTGTCGCTGATGCAAATATCTCCTTTAATTAGTTGTGTGATAGATGACAATCCCAACAAGAAGGGCTTGCAGATGCCCGTAGGCGGCCTGCAAATCGCAGGTTCCGAGGTGCTGGGTTCAGGCAGAATTCGCGTCTGTCTGCTGGGACTCAATCCGCTTAATCAGGCAGGCGTGATCGCTAAACATCAGAAGTTTGTCGATCAAGGCGGGATATTCGCGTCAATTTTTCCCGGAAGCGCGCTGGATTTGGAGTTAATGTGATGATAAAAGTCCGCAAAGAGAGCGACGAAGTCCTGTATCCGGAAGACGATCTGGTTCTTGTCAGCGTACAAGATCTGGATGAACTGAAGCGGCTGGCATCGTTGAATCCGCGCCGGCGAATCAGGCTTTGCGCGCATCGTTCACCTGATGATCGCTTGCATGAAATGTTCATCGTACATGCACGGGAATGCTATGTGCGGCCGCACAAACATCTGGAAAATGCCGAGTCGATGTTGATACTTGAAGGCGAAGTGGATGTGGTACTGTTTCATGAAGACGGTTCATTGCGTCAGATCATTCAAATGGGCGCACCCGGTACAGGGAAAGTGTTTTACCAGCGCTTGCCTAGTTCGGTTTATCACTGCCTGCTCATTCGCACGGAATTTCTGGTGTTCAACGAGGCGGTCGAAGGTCCCTTTATTCGTGGTAACACCGTGTTTCCCGAATGGGCGCCGGTGGAGGATGCATCGGGAGTATTCAGAGCGCGGATTGAAGCATTAATGCAAAGCTAAGGAACGAAAACGATGAATGAACAGTTGATTAGGCACGATACACACTGCCGTTTATGTGACAGTAATCGCATTGTGACGGTTTTTAAGCTCGCCGATACGCCGATGGAGGATCAGTTTTTAAGCAGCCCGCTTGAACAGCCATTTTTTCCGCTTGAACTGGCGTTATGTGAGGCTTGCGGTTATCTGCATCTGCCCCATATCGTTAGTCCTGAGGCGAGTTATACCGATTACGTTTACGTGAGCAGCCTCACGGTCGGACTCAGGAATCATTACGATCAGTATGCGCAGAAAATAATTAACGATTGGGCCGTGCCGGCCTCTGCGCTGGTCGTCGATCTGGGGAGCAACGACGGCTCTATGCTGGCGTCTTTCAAGCGGCAGGGCATGCAGGTGGTGGGCGTGGAGCCGGCAGGCGGTATTGCTGCGCAGGCCAATCAGGCAGGCCTTGAAACGATCAATGATTTTTTCACAGGCGATGTTGCTGCGGACATTACAGGTAAGTACGGTCATGCTCGCGTCGTGACGGCAAATTACATGTATGCCAATATCGACGACGTGACCGAATTTACCCGTTCGGTTGCCAAGCTCTTGGCGCCTGAAGGAATTTTTGTCGTGGAAACGGGTTACCATCCGGAGCAGATGAAAATCAGGATGTTCGATTACATCTATCACGAGCATTTTTCCTATTTTACGGTCGAGGTGCTGAAGCAGCTTTTTGCCGCCTCGGGTCTTGAGTTGATTCACGCTCAGAAGACAACGCCTAAGGGCGGATCGGTCCGGCTGGTCGCACAGCTCAAATCGGCGTACAGACCCGTTGATCCGAGTGTGAGTGAACTGATCGAGGAAGAGCGTGCCAGCGGGATGAGGGATGCGGAAACCTACCGGAGATTCGCATGCGAGATTGCTGATGCGAAGCGTCAGTTACTGAGCCTGCTGAGCGAGTTGAAAGCGGCAGGTAAAAAAATTGCAGGATTTGGCGCCTCACACAGCACCACGACACTGATCTGCCATTTCGAACTTGCGCCGTTTATCGATTATCTGGTCGACGATAACCCGGTCAAGCAGGGGCGATATTCTCCCGGTTTTCACCTGCTAGTTTTTTCAGCCGATAAACTCATAGCCGATCAGCCGGATTTCGTGATCATGTTAGGCTGGCAGCACCGGCACAGCATCATGGCAAAACATCCCTTGATGAACGGGACTCAGTGGATCATTCCGCTGCCCGAACTTCAGATTGCCCGGTGATGGCAAGCGAACATGTGATCATCGTGGGTAGCACTTCCCCTTTGGCAACAGAGGCTGCCCGTGCCTTTATTGCCCGTGGGGATCGTGTCAGTCTGATCAGCCGAGGCACGGGGGATGCGGCTGCAAATTCCTATTCATTTGATCTGAGTGATCTGGCGGCTATTCCGGCACTGTTTCAACGTATCGTTGATGACGCAGGTCCTGTGACGAGAATCTGTTTTTTTCAGCGTTACCGCGGCGGCGCTGAGAACCCTTGGGACGGTGATTATGCGGTCAGCCTGCGCGCAACCAGTCAGATTATCGAGCAATTCAAGCTTCAACCCGTAACCTGCTATGACCGTTCGGTGGTCATTGTCAGCTCACCTGCCGACAGCAGCATCGTTATGGAACAATCGGCCGCTTACCATGCCGTCAAGGCGGGCTTATCGCAAATGGTGCGTTACTACGCGGTTACGCTGGGCAGCGTCGGAATTCGGGTAAATGGCATCAAGCCTGCCATTGTGCTCAAGCCGCGCGCGCAAGAATTTTATGATCAAAATCCGGATCTGGTGACGCTGTTTAACCGGGTCACCCCGCTTGGCAGAATGGGACGTCCGGTTGATATCGCTAATGCGGTATTGTTCCTGAACAGCGATTTAGCCTCCTATGTCACCGGGCAAATTTTAGGCGTGGATGGGGGGGTGTCGTTGCACGAGTCGGCGTCACTAGCGCGCCTTGCAGCCAGTATTTTCAACCCGGATCTGGAAGATCACAGATGGACAGTCACAGCGCCTAAGTGATGAATAACAGGAATAGTCATGTCAAAAACCCATCTTGAGTTTTACCATGCGCACGGCATTTCGCCTGTGCACTATGTCGTTGGCGAAACGCAGCAGCACTTCGAGCGTCGCGCCTCGTTGTATCGCAGCTTAGGACTGCACCCGCTGGCATTTCGCGGGGCACGCGTGCTGGAGGTGGCGGTAGGTTCCGGACAGAACAGCCTTTATGTTGCCTCGCTGATGCCAGCATCGCTGACGCTGGTCGAACCTAATCCCACCGCGATACGCGAAATTCGCGAGTTGTATGCCACGACAGAGGTTGCGCACACGTCGCCGGAACTTGTGGCCTCAACACTGCAGGACTATCAGCCGGCCCATCGGTTTGATATCGTGCTGTGCGAAAACTGGCTGGGGCGGGTAGCGCATGAGCGTTTTTTGTTGCGTAAACTGGCCGGTTTTCTTGCGCCTCAAGGCGTGATGGTGGTGACGACAATCACGCCAACCGGCTTCTTGCCAAATCTGATCCGGCGCGCATTGTCGGTCAGGTATTGCGATCCGCGCCTGCCATTTGCTGAGCGTACTGAACAGCTGGTGGCGATGTTTGCACCTCACCTGTCTACCATGAGTGCGATGACGCGTTCGGCAACCGATTGGGTGCAGGACAACATGATGAACCCGGCGTATTTTGACATCTGTCTGACGATACCGGATGTGTTGCAGGAAGTGGGAGAGGAGCTTAATGCACTGGGGACTAACCCATCATTTTCCAAAGACTGGCGCTGGTTTAAGTCGCTGTGCGGCGAGGATAGAGAATTTAACTCGTATATGACGGGTAGCTATCGGGCCGAACTGCACAATTTTTTTGATTATCAGCTGGAATTTATTCAACCGGATGTTGAACTCAATTGCCGGATTGAAAAATCCTGTCTGGTGTTTCTCGATGCCGTGCATGACTATGAATCAGCGGCGCTGGCTGGCATGAATCCAACTGAAAATTTAGCGAACGTGATCGCACGGCTGACACACATTGTCGGGCAGCTTCGTGATTTTCCCGAGCAGGTAAAAGCCGGGCTTGAGGCCGGGCTGAACCTGTTGTCAGCCGAGGGGGATGATTGGCAAAAAGTGGCGGCTGACAGTCCCTTTAGCCGGCTTTTCGGTCGGGAAACTGTCTATCTCTCGCTGAATGCCGATGTGACATTAGGACTGTTGGATACCGAAGGGTAGCGGCACGGTCGGGCGTGCTTTTGTAGGCTCTTCTGTTTGCATGGCGCGCTCGTAGTCTGTCCTGCCCGCCCGGATATCACAGGCTCGGCATGAGTTGGACTGAAAATCGGGCGCAAATTTTACCGCAGTCTTTTGATGAGTGCATTTTGAAGGCTCAAGGTTCGTTCTAATCGTGCCGATAAGGCATCCGTGTTTTACAATTTTTAGTGCACTACCCGACATGAAGACCACTTACTTTGCCGATTTGACTCATACTGCGCAGGGCATCCATGCAAAGTGTATGCCGCTGGGTGCGGCGCTGGTCGCCTCCTATATCAAAAGAGAATTTCCCGATTGCATCGACGTTAGTTTGTATAAGTTGCCAGAAGATCTGGAAGCCGCCGTAATAAAACAGTGTCCGGACATCTTGTGTTTGTCTAACTACGCGTGGAATTTAAGGCTGACCGTGGCATTTGCACGTCTGGTTAAAAAGCTCAACCCGCAGCTGATTGTCATTTTCGGGGGGCCGAATTTCCCGTTAAAGGAAGAGGAGAGGCTGGCATTTTTGACCGAAAATGACTGCATCGATTTTTATGTATTCGGCGAGGGTGAGACCGCGCTGGCCAATTTGTTCCGTGAAATCATCGATTGCAATTTTGATGTCGCAGCAATCAAGGCCGCTAGGTTGCCGTTGATCAATTGCTCCTACCTCAGTGCAGGCGAGGTGATTTCAGGTGAGTGGACGCGTACGGTTGAGCTCGATCAGTTTCCATGTCCCTATACAGACGGTTTGATGGACAAATTCTTTGAATTGCCGCTGATTCCGCTCTATGAGACAACTCGCGGATGTCCATTTTCGTGTACGTTTTGCACCGACGGGATTAGCGAAAAATCAAAGATATTCAGAAAATCTCACGATAATATAGAAGAATCAATATCTTATATTGCAAGAAAGGCGCGGCACAGCGATACGCTGATTCTTGCCGATCTGAATTTCGGGATGTACAACGAGGATATTGAGACCGCAGAAATCATTGCCCGGCAAAAAATTGCAACCGGTTATCCTTTGAGTGTAGGCACCGCGCTTGGTAAAAGCCGGCCGGAAAATATCATGCAGGCGGTCAAGATTCTGGATGGCAGCTTGCATATCGGTTTGAGTTTGCAGTCGACCGATGTCGAGGTGCTGAAAAATATCAAACGTAAAAATATCCAGACACCAAAATTGATTTTGGCTGCCGAAGAGGTGGGTTTGCGTAAGTCCGTCGATTTTACCGAGTTGATATTAGCGCTGCCGGGTGATTCGATGGCGAAACACTTTCAGTCGTTACGAGAAGGTGTTGAGCTGGGGATGACCAATATCAGGATGTACCAGCTGATGCTGCTGACAGGTTCCACGATGAATAGCGAGGCCAGTCGTGAAATTTATCAGATGCAGACACGCTGGCGGGTGATGCCCAACTGTGCCGGGGTCTACCGGTTTTTTGGCACAGAATTGAGGGTGGCTGAAATAGAAGAAATCGTTGTTGCCAACAGCACCCTGAGTTTTGAGGACTATGTCGAATGCCGCGTGATGGACTTTATCATTGAGTTGTTCGTCAATAATGACTGGTATGTTGAACTGTTTGAATTAATTAAAATTTACGGATTTGAACTGTTCGATTTTCTACTGTTTATCAAAGAAAAACGCAGCGGATTTCCTGACAGAATGGCGAAAATTTTCGACAGTTTCGTTCGTGATACCTGTAAAGACCTGTTCGCCGAAAAACATGAAATCGAAGCATATATCGCCGGTGCCGGCATACTGGAAAAGCATGTAAGCGGCGAGTTGGGCAACAACGAGATCCTCGATCACAAAGCGTTGTGTTACCTGAATTTCAAGGAAACGACGCAGTTCATTTTTGAAATGGCGACAATTTTTCTGTCCTCTGTAAAGCGTGAGGGGGATACGTTACCGGTTTATCTGGCGGATCTGCAAAAATTCATTTTATGCAGAAAGGATAATGTCACCGATGTCGGTCAGACCTTGCACGAACAGTTTAATTTCGATTTTTGCCAGATTGCGCAGGCGCACTTCAGGGTCGATCCGCAACAGTTGGATCGCGCCCCGTCAGAGCTGGTGTTTTTTCACAATGAGAAACAGTCCGCTGCGATCAAAAAAGCCTCTAGAATATACGGGACGTCGGTGTCGGGGCTTGGACGATTTATACAGAATAATAAGATGAACCGTATGTTCAGACAATTTGAACGCTGCAAACACAACGCAGAAATTGAAAGCCAGAAGGAGTGAGTATCGTGACGTTGCCGCAGCTAGAATTACCCGATGAGTTGAATTATGTCGGTGTGTTCCTGACGCTCGAATGTAATTTGAGCTGTAGTTACTGCATTAACGACCCGCAGCAAAGCGGACAACGGACCATCCTGTTCCCGATCAAGTCACAGGTCAAAGCTCTGCGCAATAGTTTAACGCCTGCCGAATGGGTCTTGGCGCTAAACCGGATACCTTTCCGTGTCGACCTGCCCATCACGCTGCAAGGCGGCGAGCCTATGCTGTACTGGAAGGGGCGGGGGCTGGGGATGGTGCTGTCCGAAACACCGCACTATTACGATTTGCTGACGAACTTTGCCCTGAAGCCTGACGTGTTTGCCGCCAGTCTGAACGGGCAGCAAGCCAAACTGCAGCGGGATGCGCCCTATCCATCAATACGCATCAGCTATCACGCGGAAGAGATGAATCGTACCTGGCAGGGCAGAGGGATTGCGGAGCTGGTTGAGCGTTGCGCGGCGTTGAGTGAGCACGGATTTAGGGTTTCGCCCAACAAGGCTGAGAGCGATGTTGGTATTTACATGGTCGCTCACCCGCAAAACCGGGTGACCGCCGAGATGGAGGCAGTCTATAGCGGGCGCGTACCTTTCGAGACCAAGGAGTTTTTAGGTGTCGATGAAGGTAAATTGCACGGGCATTATTTGTATCCCTTTTCAACCGATTTAATCGCCTCGGGTATTCATCCTCATACGCTTTCCTGTGAATGCCATACCACCGAATTACTGCTCGACCCGCTGGGTTTTGTCTGGGGATGTCACTATTATCTGTATCAGAGCTGGGTTGAAGGGGGGCCGCTGAAAGCCTTTGCTGCGCTGGAGGCTGAAGATTTTCGCTTCGAAGCATTTGGTGCCGCCATTTTTGCAGGGCAAAAGCGGGTGCCGATCGGTCATATACTCGATCCTGAGTTCTCGATGTCTACGCTTGAAGTTTACCGTACCTGTCACGATTACGGCCGCTGTATCGGTTGCGACACCAAGATCAAGAATAACCGTTTTCAGAGCTACTACGATCAGGGCGTCGCTCACACCTCAGTCAAGATCCGCAATATTCAGATGCCGGTCAGTCTGTTTGATAAAATCGACAACTTGGAGCAGGCGCGGCCATTCCTCAAACCTATTGCCGGTTAAAATAATGCACAACACACCTCATATCGTGGACGATAATCGTAAGCGTGTCCTCATTATCAAACCAGGCTACAGCGAAACGCTGGATCCCGATGACAGCGGCGTTGTCAGTCTGGGTGATATTCTGCGTACGACCGTGATACTGCATCTTTTTCCATCCGATCAATATCACGTGACCTGGGTGGTCGACAAAATCGGCATTCCGCTTCTGAAAGGGAATACCCATATCCACCGTCTGCTGGCGGTGAATCCCTTTACACCCCATCTGCTGCTCTCAGAATGGTTTGACATCGTTGTAAATTTCGAGAAAGAGCCGGGAATCTGCGCCGTGTCTGACCGTATTCCGGCATGGCGGCGATTTGGATTCCGGCTTGATCCGCAGTCTCATGCAGCGGTCGCGTACGATCATTCCGATGAGGCGTTAAGTTTTACCAACGATTCGACGGCTAAGCGAAAAAAGGAAAAATCCTGGTCGGATATACTTTATGAGATGCTGGGGCATAAATATGCCGGGCAACCTTATTTGCTGGGCTATCAGCCGAAGTCTGAAATTCACTATGATGTCGGCATGAATCATTTGATCGGGAAAAAATTTCCCCTCAAACGCTGGCCTGAGGCCTACTGGCATGAACTGGACGATACGTTGTCGCAGCACTATTCCGTTTGCTGGCAGCAAGGCGATAATGATATCAATGATTATATCGAGTGGATTGCCAGTTGCCGCGTGCTGGTCACCAATGATTCGCTGGGGCTGCACATCGCGCTGGCCCTTGGTAAACCGGTGGTTGCGCTCTTCGGCCCCACCATTTCTACGGAGGTTGCGGGTGAGTCACTGATTAAGATCGGACCGCCGCTCGACTGGGATTGCATCCCCTGCATGGAAACGATCTGTCATCGTGGGGATCCTTGTATTGCACATATTTCGGTAGATTCGGTCGCAAAGGCGGTCGCCGGTCTGCTGGCGAAATGCTGAGTTCAGTTACCGTGCTCATTTCACCGGTCTGGAAACTATTACCGTCCTTCTAAGGAATATTTTATGTCCGATCGTTACGCTATTGACAGTCACAAGCTCATTTATCATCCCACGCGTGTGGCACAGTTTCTCGATGCAGGGGATGACTGGGAGAAGATGAAAGCGGTCTATCCGCTTTATGTTGAAATTTCCCCTGTCGGCGCCTGCAATCACCGCTGTACTTTTTGCGCTGTCGATTACATCGGCTATAAACCGGTCCGGCTGTCCCTGCCGGCGATTGAGCGTACGCTCGCGCAGATGGGGCAACGGGGTGTCAAAAGCGTGATGTTTGCGGGTGAGGGTGAGCCCATGCTGCACAAGGACATCGACAAAATGGTCATTGCGGCGCATGCCGCCGGCATCGATACTGCGATGACCACGAATGCTTCAGTTTTGTCGGATGCGTTCGTCGAAAATGCCCTGCCGCTGATGTCCTGGATCAAGGCGTCCTTCAACGCCGGTACCGCACAGACCTATGCCCGCATTCACGGCACCAAGGCGCGCGATTTTGATCTGGTGATTGCAAATCTTAAACGACTAGTGGAAGCGCGCAATCGCCACGGCTACTCCTGTGTACTGGGTGCGCAAATTGTACTCTTGCCTGAAAATGCGGCCGAGGTTGATACGCTCGCCCGGCTTTGCCGCGATGAAATCGGTTTGGATTATCTGGTCGTGAAGCCGTATTCACAGCACGCGTCCAGTGTGACGCAGATTTATCAGGATATCAATTATCAAGGGTATGCTGAGCTGAGTGCGAAGTTGGCGGCGCTCAATACTGATCAGTTCAGCGTGGTGTATCGCGAAAATACGATGAAAAAGCACGATGAAAGTGCGGCGAATCGCTACACTCGCTGCCACGCTACGCCTGCGTTTTGGGGCTATATCATGTCGACAGGGGCTGTGTACGGGTGTAGCGCCTATCTGCTCGATACCCGCTTTGACTACGGAAATATCAATGAATCATCGTTCGCGGATATATGGGAAGGCGAGGCGCGCCGCAAAAATTTTCATTACGTTCGAGAAGAGCTTGATATTAAAGAGTGCCGGCTTAACTGCCGCATGGACGAAGTCAATCGCTACCTCGACAGAGTCGTAAACAAAAATGTTGGCCATATAAACTTTATTTAAATCAGGTCGAATTCAATGCAACTTACCTCAGATCAGATGTTGCAGCGGGCTGTGGCGCACCAGCAGGCCGGTGAATATCAGGACGCCGAAGGCTACTATCTGGCAATTTTGCAGGCTGATCCCCATCACCCTGAAGCCAATCACAACGCAGGCGTCATGGCTGTGCAGATGAAGCAACCCGCCCTCGGACTGCCTTATTTGCTGACGGCACTGGAGGCTGAACCCAGCCGCGCGCAATACTGGATCAGTTATATCGACGCACTTTTGCAGTCGGGACAAACGGCCGAGGCGCAGCAGGTGCTCTCCATCGCAACGCAGCAGGGGTTGCAGGGGGGCGAGGTCGATGCGCTGGCGCAGCAATTGGCAGGCATTGTCCCGTCGGGTGATGTGGGGGCGTCATCGGCGCATCCGGGGTATGTGCAGATCGATCATCTGGTTGCCCTGTTCGGTCAGCTTCGTTATGCGGAGGCGGCCGATCTGGCACGGCAGATGACAGAGCGCTATCCTGCACACGAATTTGGCTGGAAGGCGCTGGGGGCTGCTTTAAAACAGCTAGGCCGCGTTGAGGATGCGTTGGGTGCCATGCGTCGCTCCGTCGAGTTGTCGCCTGCTGATGTCGAGGCGCATTACAATCTGGGCGTTGTTCTTCAGGAATCTGGCAGGTTAGATGAGGCCGAGTCGTGTTACCGGCGGGCGATAGCACTCAACGCCGGTTATGCCGATGCGCATTGCAATCTTGGCGTGATCCTGCAGGGATTAGGCAGAGCGAGCGAGGCCGAGGCGAGTTACCGGCGGGCGATACAGATTAATCCGGCTTATGCGGCGGCCTACAGCAATCTTGCGAATACGCTGATGGCGTCGGATGATCTGGCGGAGGCTGAAATTTGCTGCCGCCGGGCACTTAAGATTAATCCGGGAGCCGCGGATGCGCACAGTAATCTGGGGCATATTCTTGAGAAAAAATCGCATTTGGTTGAGGCGGAAGCCAGTTTCCGGCGCGCATTGCAAATTATTCCTGATTCTGCTGCGGACCTGAGTCATTTGGGTAGCGTGCTTAAAGCGCAGGGGCGTATGGAGGAGGCGGGTGTCTGCTATCGTCGTTCTCTGCAGATCAAACCCGATTATGCCGATGCACATTACAATCTCGCGACGCTGCTTAAAGAGCAGGGGCAACTGAATGAGTCGGAAAGCAGCTACCGGCAGGCGCTGCTGTTCAATCCGGACTTCGTTCATGCACATTACAATCTGGCTAATGTATTGCTTAGTCAATCCCGCTTAACGGAAGCGGAGGCAGGCTACCGCGAAGCAATCAGATTGCAGCCTGACTTTGCAGAAGCGCATAACAATTTGGGTGTTGCGCTCAGAGAGATGGGGCGGCCACTTGAGGCGGAAGCAAGTTATCGTGAGTCAATATGCCTCAATCCTGATTATGCCGAAGCACACAGCAATCTGGGGATTACCCTTCACGAACTGGGGCGTTCATTTGATGCAGAACGGAGTATAAAACAAGCCTTGCTGATCAGCCCTTTACTCGCCGAGGCACATTGCAATCTGGGCAATGTCCTGCTGGGTGTTGGGCGGCAGGCTGAGGCCGAAGCCTGTTACAGGCAGGCGCTGCAGTGCGATCCTGATTTCGCCGAGGCGCACAGCAATCTGATTTTTACGCTGGACCTGACCGTTGGTAGCGACACCGCGATGCTGCAGCAAACGCGCAAGGACTGGGATGCGGCACACGCGGCTCATCTGTATCAACAGCGGGATTTTTTGACCACCCGTGATCCGGAAAAACGGCTGCGCATCGGCTATGTTTCCGCTGACTTCAGGGTGCATTCTGCAGCGTATGCATTCGGCGCGATGCTGACGAAATTCTCTCCCGACTCATTTGAGGTTGTCGCCTATTCGAATTCGAATCGTGAAGATGCGATGACGCAGCTGTTCCGGGCGCACGTGACGCTGTGGCGCAAGATTATTGGCATGTCGGATGAGGCGGTTGCCGAGATGATCCTCGCAGATGATATCGATATTCTGGTTGATTTGTCAGGCCACTCTTCGGGCAATCGTTTGCTTGTGTTTGCCAGAAAACCTGCGCCGATACAGATTACGGCCTGGGGATATGCGGCTGGGACCGGGATGCGGGCAATGGACGTGCTTTTTTCTGATGCGGTCTTTGTGCCTCCCGAAGAGAAGCATTTATACACCGAGCAGGTCAGATATCTGCCCTGTGCAATGAATTATTTTGCACCGGATAGGGCGCCGGATGTGAATGCCTTGCCTGCCTTGTCAGGTCACGGGATTACGTTCGGGTCGTTCAACCGGTTAGCCAAAAATTCGGAAGCCGCCTATCGCGCCTGGGCGAAGATATTGCTGGCGTTGCCCGATAGCCGGATGGTCTTTAAAACGCCTGTGCTCGATGATGCGATAGCGCAAGATCAGGTGAGGGCGTACTTTACCCGCGCCGGAGTCGCGGCCGAGCGCATCATCCTGTTGGGGAAATCTCCTCACAATGAGCATATGGCGGCCTTTAACCAGATTGATATCTCGTTAGACCCTTTTCCTCATGGCGGTGGCGTGTCAGCCCTTGAAGGCTTGTTGATGGGCGTTCCTGTGTTGACGCTGAACTGGCCTAGTCTGGCCGGACGGATTTCGGCATCGATCATGACGACGCTGGGGATGACGGACTGGATTGCCGGATCAGAGGATGAGTATGTGAGGCTTGCGATGCAAAAGGCCGCTGAAATTGATGCGTTGTCTGAGTTGCGCGGGCAACTGCGCGAGCGCTTTATGTTTTCTGTGATCGGCGATCAGGCGGCCTATGTACGGTACGTTGAAATTGAATACCGCCAGTTATGGCGGGAGTGGTGCGTTGCTAATCCGGAGATACGGGCTAAAAAAAAAGCAATCTGATCGTCGATGAAGCCTGTTGTTTACCGGCAGACTTATCTGTTGTAACCGTCTCTTCGGATAGGGCGCAACCGTCCAGCCAGACAGTCAACGTATTGCTTAGCCATTTTGCAGAAGGCCCGCAGAACGTTGCATTGTTGCTTGCACAAGAAATGACGATAAATTTTCCATCCTATGGTTTGGGATGGCTGGTGACAGGGGCCATTTTAAGGCAGCGTGGTCAATATGTTGATGCACTGACGGCCATGCAGAAGGCAGCGAGGCTGTTGCCGGATGATGCGGCCGCCATAAGTAATTTAGGACTGGCATTGCATGATACGGGGCGTTTTTTCGAGGCGAAAGCAACGTTTAAAAGCGCTTTGGAGATTAATCCGGATTTTGCAGAGGCTTATGGCAATTTGGGCAGTACGCTCCATTCACTCGGCAGGTTTTCCGATGCCGAGGCCTGTTATCACCGTGCAATTTTGATTAAGCCTGATTTTGCCGAGGCATATAACAATCTATCCATCACATTTAAGGATTCAGGGAAGCTTGTTGAGGCAGAGCGTGCCTGCAGGCGCGCTCTGGAAATAAAATCAGACTATGCTGAGGCGTACAGCAATTTGGGGCTTACGCTCAAAATGCAGTGGCGACTGGATGAGGCCGAAGAGAATATTCGGCAAGCACTGGTGTTGAACTCAAATTGTGCCGAGGCGTATTGTAATCTTGCAGCTACCTTGCTTGAATCAGGTCGAAATTCCGAGGCTGAAGCGAGTCTTAGGAAAGGGTTGCAACTCAGACCTTACGATGCAACGCTGCATAGCAATCTGATTTTTACTCTGGATTTGATGCCCGGAGAGAGTACCGACTCGCTGCAAAAGGAACGCAGGCTGTGGAATGCGTTGCATGCGGCACATTTGCCCCAGTACACATTGCACAGCAATATACCTGATCCTGAGCGACGGTTACGCATCGCTTATATTTCCGCTGATTTTAAATCGCATTCCGCCGCCTACGCATTTACAGCAATGCTTGCTGATTTCGATTATGATCAATTCGATGTTATCGCTTATTCAAATTCAAAAAATGAAGACCAACTGACCGAACTTTTTCAGAAAAGTGTGACGTTATGGCGGAATATTGTCGGTTTGCCGGATGATGAAGTCGCCGACTTGGTGCGGCAAGATGGTGTCGATATTTTGGTGGATCTCTCAGGACATACAGCGGGCAACCGGCTGCTGGTATTCGCCAGAAAACCGGCACCCATTCAGATCACTGCGTTCGGTTATGCCGCTGGGACGGGTATGGATACGATGGATGTGCTCTTTGCGGACGAGGTATTCGTTCCCGCGGATGAAATGCTGCTTTATGCGGAGCGTGTCAGGTATTTGCCTTGTGCAGTCAGCATGTTTATCTCAGCCGAAATTCCTGCGCAGAATGCTTTGCCTGCACTGTCTAGTGAAGGTATTACGTTTGGCTCATTTAACCGGCTGGTGAAAATATCCGACCAGGCTTATCTCGCTTGGGTGGCGATACTGCGGGCGTTGCCCGAAAGCCGGCTAATACTTAAAACACATGCGTTGGACGATGCTGACACGAGAGTGCGAGTAAGTGAACATTTTATTCGCGCAGGCATCAATCCCAGTCGCCTTACTTTGCTCGGAAAAACATCGCGCGAGGTGCATCTTGCGGCCTTTAATCAGGTTGATATTGCGCTCGATACGTTTCCGCATGGTGGAGGGATGACTACATTGGAAGGGCTTGCGATGGGCGTGCCCGTGGTGACGCTGAACTGGCCGACGTTAACGGGGCGGATTTCAGCATCAATCATGACGACGCTGGGGATGACGGACTGGATTGCCGGCTCAGAGGATGAGTATGTGACGCTTGCGATTCAAAAGGCCGCTGACATTAAGTCGTTGTCTGAGTTACGCGGAAAACTGCGCGGGCGCTTTATGTCCTCGGTGATCGGAGATCAGGCAGCCTATGTGCGTTGTGTTGAGCGAGAATACCGCCAGTTATGGCGGGAGTGGTGCGCAAAAAACAGTTGAGGCTGCCAAATGGTCGAAGAGGCCGGCAGTTGCCGGCCTCTGAGCGTTTAGTTGGCAACCACGACGCGATTTTTACCGGTGTTCTTGGCCTGATACATCGCCTTGTCTGCACGACCAATCAGCTCTTCCTGCGATTCATCAGGACCTAATTGTGCGACCCCTGCACTAAAGGTGACCAGCACCCGGTCATTTTCATGCATGAAGAACTGTTTGGTGAGTTCTCGTTGCAAGCGCTCCACCGTTAACGCAGCTTCTGTCAGGGCAACATCGGGAAGTATCAGCACGAATTCTTCGCCGCCGTAACGGGCGACCGAATCAGACGGACGCAGCGCTTCCTTGATGACGTGGCACAGATGAATCAGCGCCTTGTCTCCAACTTGATGACCCATGGTGTCATTCAGTCGCTTGAAGTTGTCGATATCCAGCAGCGCCACGCACAGCGATTCGTGGCTGCGATCCACACGCCGGCTTTCACGATCAAAGGCCGCGTCCAGCCCGCGCCGGTTTAATGCGCCGGTCAGTTGATCCTGATGTACCAGTTCACTGACTTCAGACAGCTCTTTTTCCAGTTTGGAAATTTTTTCTTCCGCACTTTCGACCTGTTTGCGCGAATCGAGCAATTCTTCGTGCGATTTGAGCGCGCTTGCCTGTATCACACGGGTGTCTTGCATGATGTCATCGAGCAAGTGCCCCAAGTCATTCAGATTGCTCGATTGAGCGATTTTCTCGCTGTAACCTGATATTTTTTGGTGATAGTCGCCGGTGCTGACTGTGATGATGCCCAGTCGGTCGATGAAGGTGGTCATTAAACTCTTGAGGGTCGATTTTGCGTCAACCAGACTCTTCTTGAGCAGGCCTTGTTTGATGATGGCTTCGCGCAGACTGCGCTCGGCATCTGCAATCACGTATTTATCGATCGGATTTTCGATGATGGCATGCAGTGCGTTAACCTGGCCGTGCAACCAATCCTCGTCCTCGACCATTTCGCCGACGTTTTCAACCAATAGACGCAGCAGACGCACCAGCCCTTCCTGGATTCTGGATTTGTCACTGTTACGTAATTCAACCTTCAACCAGAAGCTGCGCAGTTGATTGGCAAGCTCGGCAATCTGGTCGCAGCTTTTGATCTGGCGAACTTGCGCGCTGAGTAGGCTGACGTCATCAGCGAGTTCCGGTTGTGCGCTAAGCGTACCTTCCAGTGTGTGAGCGAGCAACTCTTTGAGTTTTTCCAGCATGTCCGCTGCCGGTTCACTGATGACGGATACGACAGCCGGCTCGGTTAAAGAGTCGGATGTTACGAGTGTCGTGGCCGGTATGCTCGTTGCAGGTGGCGCAGCGGGACTTGCTGCATTTGATTCCGGATTTTCAATCAGACTGTCTGTGGTCGCGGATTCTGACCATGAGCGAACCAGTTTGCCTAGTTTTTCGAACAGGATGTCAGGATCGGACGAAAAACGTGCCAATACGGTTTCCAGACTTTCTTTCTTGCGTGAAATGGTCAGGCCTTTGTGCGGCAGGTCAATTTGTCGCATTAAATCACGTATCAATACCGGCCAGGTCTGCTCGGGCGCATCGCTTTTATGCGTCTTGGGCAGCACCTTTTCAATTTCCTTGAAGCATTTGTCCCAGTTTTCTTCGCTCAGCCTTTTTTTCAAGGCGAGCCCTGTGCCGGCGGCTTTGTCGGTTTGCAGTAAGTGCTCGACCACGTTGCGCAAAACCTTTGCCGCGCCGCTGATTTCAACGGCGTGCGTGCCGCTGATCTCGGCAAAAATTTTTGCATAATTGTCTGGGGTGGGCGTGAGTCTGCGTTGAGCCAGCATTTTCAAGGTTTCACGGGCAACTTCTGACGAGTTTAGCTTATTCATGGATCAATCTTTGTTAAGTAGATTAGGCGTTTGCAATTGTCCGATACATCGGCGATAAAAGACAAGCTAAATTAAGGTTATCTTGTTAATCTTGCAACTCAACCAAGTGGTGGGTGATCGCATAGTGAATCGCTTCGGCATTGTTGGTGAAGCCCATTTTTGCCAGCATCCGGCTGCGATAGACGCTAACCGTTTTGGGGCTGAGCGCCATAACCTGTGATATTTCGCTCAATGTTTTTCCCGACGCCATCAGGCACAGCGTTTGATATTCCCGGTTCGACAAATTTTGGTGCATCAATTCTTGTGACTCACCGATCAGATTGTTCAGCAGTTGTTCTGCCAGAGTTTCGCTGATGTATTTTTTCCCGCTCAGCACATGGCGAATCGCTTTGATCAACACATCCGAAGCACTTTGCTTGTTGATGTAGCCCATCGCACCAGCCTTGAGTGCACGCACGCCATACTGGTCTTCGGGGTACATGCTCAGAATAATAATTTTAAGTTGAGGTTGTTCGGACTTAAACTGTTTGAGCACTTCGATACCGTGCTTGTCAGGCAGATTGATGTCCAGCAGCATCAAATCAAAATGTGCCGCGCGCAACATGCTGATGGCTTCCGTTCCACTGGAGGCCTCTCCGGTTATTTTCAGATCCTGCGTATCCTCAAGCAGTTGCTTGAGCCCTTTGCGGATTAAGGCGTGATCATCGACGACAAGAATCTGAATCATAACGGGATCGAATAAAACATGTTTTGCGGTCGCGGTGTGTGTGAATGACAGACTTTCAATCTTGATTTTCCTTAATTCGGAGGGCAGGTGCAATGGGATAGGCACAGCCTGTGAGCAAAGCGGTTAAAACTGCCCGCTTAATGGGAGGATTCTACTGCAAAACAATTTATAATTTCGCCTTTATAGGGCGTTTGTGCGATTGACGCGGGGATCTGGCGGATTTTTCGCCGGCCATCTAGATTACGGAGACTTCGCATGAGGCCATATCTGTTAAGCTGGTGTTATGAATAATTTGGACATGTTAGGTAAATATCGCATTGTCGGGGAACTCGGCAGAGGAGCGATGGGGGTCGTCTACGAGGCATTTGATACGCTGATTGAGCGTACGGTGGCCATTAAGACAATACTCAAGTCAGGCGTACAGGCTGAGGAGGCGGAGGACGTGTTTAACCGTTTTCGCAGCGAAGCACGGGCCGCGGGTCGTCTGACTCATCCGAAAATCATCTCTATCTACGAGTACGGCGAAACGGAGGAGATGGCGTATATCGTCATGGAACTGGTTCGCGGTCGAGAATTAAGCGACTACTTCGATCATGGCAAGCGTTTGTCGCTAGGCGCCGGGCTGCGTCTTGTAATGCAGTTGCTCGATGCGCTTGAATATTTGCATGCGCACGGTATCGTCCATCGCGATATTAAGCCCGCTAATATCATGATTACGGCTGAGGGCGATGTCAAAATTGCCGATTTTGGTATCGCTAAGATTGATGCCTCCGGGCATACCCAGGTGGGCGTTGTGTTGGGAACGCCCACTTATATGGCACCCGAGCAATTTATGGGGTTTGACGTCGATCATCGCGCAGATTTGTATGCGGCCGGTGTGATTATGTATCTGATGCTCACCGGTGAACGTCCGTTTGTCGGCAGTGTGATTGCCATCATGCATCAGGCGGTACATCGCGATGCCCCACCTCCTTCCCAGCTCAATCCGCTTGTGACCAAACAGCTCGATGCGGTGGTGAGAAAAGCCATGGCGAAGCGCGCGGACGAGCGCTTTCAGAGCGCTAATAAGTTTTTGAAAGCGCTCAAACTGGCGGCGTTGAGTTTGCCTGAAGCGATTCAAGCGGCGGATAGTGCCGCCGACTCATTCGACGTGTTTACGCCTGATGAAACACTGGAGTTGCCCGGTGGCAGCAATACTACCGGTGCCTGGCGTGAAGCTGATATTGCGGCCTGGCAGCGCATTTCGCACAGCCAAAATCCTGAAGATTTCAGGGGGTACTTAAAAGAATTTTCAGACGGCGGTTTTGTGACCCTTGCGACCTTGCGCATTGAGGTGCTGGAAAAAGCGGCGCTACGTGCCCGGCAGGCGGCGCAGGCAGAGTTCGATGCGCGGCAGAAACAGGAAGCGGAGACCAAGGCGCAGTTAGCGCTAAAAATTGCTCAGATTAAGAGTGAAGCGGAAGACGCGCGTGAGCAGGACGCGATCAGACGTGAAAAAGCAGCGGCGGAGCAGGCTCGCAGGGCGAGTGCGTTGTCCGCTACACTATCCCAGCACGCGGGTAGGCGCGCCGGCGTGGTATTAAGTCGAGAAGTTAACGATGATGCTGAACGCCAAATGAAAATCGAGGAAAAGCGCCGCTTGGAAGAAGAAGTGCAGCGCAAGCGGCAGGCACGTCAGCAGATATTGTCTGCACGAGAGTCTGCTGAGCATAAAGCTGAGACGGATGAGGCGGCCAGACGCGAGCGCATCGCAGCAGAATTGATGGCGCGTAACCGCGAGGTTGAGGAGGCACGGGCGCTGGCCGAATCGGCCAATCGTCTGCGGCAGGAGGTTGAGGAAAAGGCCGCGTTAGAGCAGAAGAAAACCGGCATTAAGATGCTGGTAATTGGTATTTTTCTGGTGTTGATGCTAGTCGGGATAGTCTTGGGTATTTTTCCCTCATCGAAGTGAGGGGTGAGTTACAGTCCGTCTGAAATTGAAAAAGCGATAAATTCGCTGGGGTTTTTTTTGTAAGGGTGCCCCAGACTGATCGTGCCCGATTCGCGCAGCACCATTTCTTCGCGCCGCAGCTGAATTTCACTCTCGCCGTTGATCGCGACATAGGTTCCGTTCGAGCTCAGATCAACCAGTATGAATTTGTCGCGCCGCCGTTCAATTTTTGCATGCATGCGGGAGGCGCTGCGATTTTGTGTGACGATCGTGGTTGTTTCATCACGTCCGATCGTGATGGACGGATGAGCGGCATCGACAATAAATTCTGCGCCCAAGTGTGTCAGTTGCAAGACGGGTTCGCAAGCTTGCGTGGTATAGGTGTTGCCGACCATCATGGTCAGATCTTCACTCTCGTGCCAGAGCACCTCGCGCACCTCGATGTCATCGGACTTCCCTTTGATCGATAGGCTGTTGAGCGTGCGCGTGCCGGTGCGCATGATGGGGGGCAAGCGCGAAACGGTAGTGCCTGTGGTGATGATTTGCTGCGCCTGAGCAATTTCAGCCATGCGAGCGGCGATGTTGACCGTGTCACCGAAGAGGTCGCCCTCACTCTCCAGTACAGGGCCATAGTGAAAGCCGATGCGTATGAAAACGCGGATGCCATCAATAGGGGGTTTTGCGCTCACGACCATCTGCATTTCGCAGGCGGCCTGAGCGGCTGACACCGGGTTGGAAAAGACCGCCATGATTTCGTCGCCTATGGTTTTCACCACGCGGCCTTCATGCGCGAGTGTCAGGCGGCGTAATACACCCAGGCAGCGGTCTATGGCTGCGAATGCGCGCGCATCCCCGAGAACTTCGTACAAGCGCGTACTGCCGCTCACGTCGGCAAACAGTACGGCCTTCTCCTGTTGGGTTGTGTTCACTGGTGCAATTCCGATTGAATCAATTTGTGCATTATAAAGCGTGTTGATGAAAAGGTAGGGGATGAATTTAAGCAAATCACATACCCGGATGTGAGAACTTCCGTCATAATTCCCGGACCCGGCAGGCGGGTTTTTCTGTAAATCAAAATGATGACATTCACCACGCTTCCTCAGCATATTTATATTTTTGCGGCCATACTCGGTGTGTTGCTGATTTCATTCGTGTTTTTTTCCATGCTTCCCGCTTTTGTCGTCTCGCGACGCTTATCCGGAATCATTAAAAAACTGCGTGAATTGGATGGAAAACCGGACGGCAGTCTGGATCAAATATTTCAAAAAACAGGTGTGCTTGAGCATTTGTGGTACGAATATTCTGATTCTCTGCACAAACAGCTCGATGAGAAGCAGCCGCAGGCGATTCGTTTTCGTTCGACGTTGCCAGCCGGTGTCGTGTTCAGGCCGGATATCGTGGTGGATATTCCGTTGCGTGCGGATTTTTTTAAGCATCTGCCGGGTTTATTCACCGGTGTCGGGATTATCGGGACTTTCTACGGCCTGTTGATTGGCATGCAGTCCTTTGTGGTGTCCGAAAATCCTGTTGTGGTGCGCGCGAGTCTGACGCGCCTGTTGCATGGCGTCTCCGAAGCATTTTTGGTGTCCGCCTCTGCCATTACACTGGCGATGATCGTTACCTTTATTGAAAAATTAGTGGTGTCGCGCCTGAATGCAAAAGTTGAAAAACTGATCCAATTGCTCGATGGTTTGTTCGAAGGAGGTGCGGGAGAAGAGTATCTGGCACGCCTCGTGCGCGCCTCTGAAGCATCTGCTGCGCAATCGGCAGGGTTGCTCAAGGGGGATCTTAAAGAGATGCTCACTGAACTGAGCGAAAAACAAATTGCGGCAAACAATGCAGGCGTTGCGGCATTGGGGGATCGAATTTCCCACAGCATCGAAGTCGGTTTGAAGGGGCCCTTGTCTGAGATTGCTCATGCGCTAAAAGCGACACGCGAGGACGAGGGGCCTGCGCTACAGACAATGCTCAGTAGCATGTTCGATAATTTTAATCAGCAGATGAAAGAATTGTTCGGCGGTCAGGCCAGTGATATGAATAGTTTGCAAAAGCAGACGATAGACGCACTGGCCGCGACGGTTGCAAGGCTGGAAGCGATGGCGACGGAGGCGGGTGCTGCCGGTCAGCGCAGCATGGAAGCGATTGCCGAGCAACTTGGACGATCGAGTGCTGCGGCAGAATCCCGTCAGGCGTTGATGAATGAGAAACTGGGCGAATTTATTGCACAGATGCGCGAGGCTGCCAGCCAGACGCAGTCTGAATCGCAGGGGCAATTGCAGCATTCATTGAATGATCTGTCAGTGCGCATGGGGGCGTTGATAGACGGCTTGGGTGCGCAGGTGCATTCAGTGACTGATGTGAGTCGTCAGCACCAGCAGGAGATGGAGGCGCAGGGCAAACAGATGGTCGGTGAGTTCGGCGGACAAATCGAGGCGGTGGTTGAAGGGGTTGCCGAGGCCGTTGCCGAAATGAAGTCGGCCGTGACGGCGATGCAGGCGACGACGAAAGACGCCATGTTAGCGCTTAACAGCAGTGCGGATACCTTGTATCTGGCGAGTCAGGATTTTGCCCGTGCAGGTCAGTTGGTGAACGCCACGATGGAGAAATCAACGGCAGTGGCCAACCAGTTGCTGCAAGCGGCCGGCACGGTCTCGGGCGCGGCAAACGGGTTGGGTGATTTGTTTGCCGATTACAAGACGTCGCGGGATTCAATGATCGCGCAGATGCACACCTTGCAATTGCTGGCGGAACAGGTGCGCCGTGATGCGGCCATGTCCGGCGAAATGTTTGAGAAAATTGAATCGGCTACCGCAAAGCTGGTTGCTGCGCAAATGGACGCTGATCATTACCTGGCCAAAATATCTGAAGTGATTGGTATGGCTCATCAGTCGTTTAGCGAGGGTATGACGCGTGCGGTGGGAGAGGCGAACCGTGAGTTTCATCAGGCCTTGTCAGACTCAGTCAAACTGTTGCGCGAGGGGATTCATGAGCTGGAAAGTACCCTTGATGCGGCCACCAATGTTTAATGCGGCGATGTCATGATCAATAAATATCTGCATCTGGGCCGACGCAACAAGGAAGAAGGTGAAAAGCCGTTCTGGATTTCCTTCGCCGACCTGATGACCGCGCTGATGGTGATGTTTTTGCTGGTAATGAGCGTGGCGCTGTTGGCGGTTACCGATCAGGTTTCTTCCGCTGATCGAAATAAAATTCAGCGTGAGCAGGAAATTGATCAGTTGATGGGGAAAATTGCCAAGGCGGCTGAAAAATATCCTGGCATTTTTGTTGATAAAAATCGCGCAGTGATCGACTTTGGCGATCGCGCCCGCTTTGATACCGGGAGTTCGACCTTGTCGGCTGAGCAGGCCCAGTACCTGAGCCTTTTTGTCTCCGAGATGCTGGTCGTGGCCCAGGATCAGTTGGGCAGTAAATGGCTTAAACGCATTATTGCCGAGGGGTATGCCGATCAGCGGGGGGATTATCTGTTAAACCTGAATTTGAGTTTGCAGCGTAGCCAGCGCGTGCTGTGCGCACTGCTCGCGCCACCTGCTAATCAGACGTTCATTCTGACGCCCGAGGAAAAAGAGCGCGTGCGAGATTATTTTCTGGTGGGCGGATATTCGTTTAACTCCGCCAAAAAATCTCTGGAGGAGAGCCGTCGTATTGAATTGCGTCTGGAGTTTTTCAGTCTGGATGAGGAACGTCCGGCCATGAATGACATTTCACGCGGGAATTTCGGCAGTTGCAGAATCTAAAATGGATGCGCTTGAAAAACTGCAAAACAAGCTGCTGGCGATAAACACCGCATCCTTGTCACGACTGCGTGCAGGCGACGCCTTGCAGATGCAGCATGAATTGTCGATGATGAGCGATTGGGTAAAGGGCGCGTCGCGGCGTGAAGAGGTGCCACCGGCGACGATAGAGGCGGCGCTGTTGGCCTTTCAGCAAAACAAGTATCTAAAGGGGTTGCGGCAGGCACGGTTGATTTGTTACGGCTGTACGCAGCGCATCAATTCGTATTGCCTGATCGAAGATCGCGATGCGTTCCAGAAATTGGTGGGTCATGTTGAGGGGTATCGGTCGCGCCGGCGCACTTTTCGCAAGCTTTATCGCGGTCTGCTGAATAGTTATTTTTCCTACGATCCTGATACGATCGACAGCCTGTCGTTGGGTAGCCTAAATCGGGAGACGTTGCGAGTCTTTTTGAGTCATCATCTGGCCACTTTTGTGATCGGAGATTTTACCCCCGATTGGCTGGCTGCACTGGCCAAGTATCCTGATTTACTAAGTGAGTACCCGGGGCAAGCGGTTGAGTCGTCCTTGCTGCAAGGCGACGGGTCGATGCTGGAAGAAATTCGCGAGCGGCTAGGCATTGATGGCGTCTCCTGGCTGGTGCGGCGACTGGTGATGTCGCCGTTTGTCGCCATCGCTCGTATGCCGGATGCTGAGTTCAAGGATAGTCTGGCAAGCCTGTTGCTGTTGCTGAATGATTATCCGCTGTATGCCAGCGTGGCACTGCCTTTGTTGCTCGAGCGTTATGTGCAGTGCAAGGACAGGCCGATGCATGCAGCCCTGAGGGATTATGCGGTCGGGCTATGGGGGAATCCGTGGCTGGCACCACAGCAGTGGTTATGCGGTGACAAGGCACGTTCGATGCTCGCCCACTGGCTCAAGCGGCAGTTGCTGCGTGAGTTTTTCGGTCTGCTCTCGAATGATGATCAAGCGCTGTCGCGACGCTTTAATTTTTGGGATCTGTATAGCGAAGATTTGACCGGCATGTATTTTGCGCTGGGCAAAGATGCTTATGTGCAGGGCAATATGCGGCTTTATAAGTTCAGGCATCTGGCAAAAGGGCTGATCGCTAAACTGACCGAAGAAAAGCACGGTGTTCATACCTGCATCATGCAGTTTTCACATCACCATGTCGTCGAATTCAATCGCGAAAACAATATCGCTTACTTTTATGATATTCGTCAGGGGATGCCCTCGTTTTACTTTGCCAAGGGTTGGGTCGATATCGGTGCAATCAGCGTTAAGGATATCGAAAAAGGGGCTGATATTGCCCGAACCGCCAATCCGTTACGGCATGAAGACACAAGGCGATTGATTTGGGAGGGGCGTTTTGCCGAGGAGTTAGGCGAGACTGACAATGCACGTCGTGCGTTCTGCCTCAAGTACCAATGTGAATATGAGGATAGGCGCGACACTGAGGGCGCTCAGTATATTCGCCCCGCCGTTTGCGAGCGGTACGGGATGGAGGCGTGGTCGGTATTGAAGGGCTGGGGCTATGATTTTTCGGAAGAAAAAAAGATCTGGTATCGGCTCACTTATCCGAAACTCGGTTGAGGCCGGCTGTCTATCGGGAGGCGCAGGGCGATTTTTGTCCCCTTGCCGGGGCGACTGGTAATGGTGATTTCACCGTTAAGCTGTCTGATGCGCTCCTGGATGCCGCGTAAGCCGAATGATCTTGGTTTGTTGCGCGCCGTCTCATCAAATCCGCAGCCATCGTCCGAGACGATTAGTTCAACGTAGTGGTTGATTTGATCGGTCCCTGATTTACGTATTTTTACTTGCACGCGTCTGGCCTGTGCGTGTTTCATGATGTTGTTCAAGGTTTCCTGAAATACCCGGAATAGCGTAATGGATTGCTCGTCTGTGACCTCGAGATTGTCACTTGATTTGATGATTTTGCAGGGAATCGCGGTGCGCTTGGTGAATTCGGCGGCTTCAATTTCGATTGCCGCGACGATGCCAAAACAGTCCAGTGATCCGGGGCGCAGGCTGTGTACCAGATTGTTGGCCGCGATCCCTGCCGTGTCGAGCAGGTTGGACATGACCTGAGATTTTTCCTGTAGCGCACGGTCGTCTGCCGGGAAGCGTTGCCTCATCCAGGCCAGATCCATTTTTAAAGCCGTCAGCAGTACGCCGATTTCATCGTGAATTTCCCGTGCGATGCGCGTGCGTTCTTCTTCTTTAATGCTTTCAATATGGGACGAGAGTTCGCGCAGCCGCTGTCTTGAATGTACGAGCTCAATCTCAGCCTGCTTGTTTTGCGTGATATTGACGACAAACCCTTTCCAGTGGGTGCCACGTGTATCGGTTGTCCGGTATTTCGCGCGCAGGTTAACCCACTTGATCTCACCGTCAGGCGGCAGGAGGATGCGGCCCTCCCAGTTCCACGGGGTTGCGTGCTCACGGGAGTGTTGCATGCTCTGCTGAAAAGAGGCCGCGTCGTCTGCATGCAGGTATTTGATCAGCTGTTCAGGGTGCTGTACCAGTTCGGCGGCGCTCAGTCCTAACAAATCAACGCAGCCATCACTGACATAGGGGAGGTGCAGTACCTCCTGGTTGTCTAGTCGTATCTGACACGCCATGCCAGGCAGACTGTCCAGAAAAGAATAGGGTGTGTGATCGGGCTTGTCTTGGCTGAGTCGTGTTTTTTCGTGTCGTGTGGCTTTTCCCTGTGCGGCGGGCGTGACGACTGTGTGCGGCTCGGAGTGAACCACCTTGTTCTGGGTGAGTTCTTCATCCGGTTTGCTAGGGAATGCCGACATGGTTAGCGGGTGTGAGTGATTAACGCGTGAGCTTACTATAGGCCGCTGGGCACGGCAAACAAATCGCGCGTCTTGCCCGGGAGGGCGTGACTGTGGGACAATTCGCAGTTGCCCGAATCGGGGTTGTCATTCACGTTTATTTGAAAGAAGCACAATGCCTATTATTACTTTGCCGGATGGTTCACAGCGCAGTTTTGAGCAGTCGGTGACCGTTGCCGATGTGGCCGCGAGCATCGGGGCGGGTCTGGCGCGTGCAACCCTAGCCGGACGCGTGGACGGCAACGTAGTGGATGCTTCTTTTTTGATTGAAAAAGACGCGCAGCTTGCGATCATTACCGATAAGGATGAGGCCGGCCTTGAAGTGATCCGTCATTCCATGGCGCATTTAATGGCACATGCGGTCAAAGAGCTGTTTTCTAATGTGCAGGTGACCATCGGCCCTGTGATCGAAAACGGTTTCTTCTACGACTTTTCCTATCAGCGCGCGTTTACCCCTGAAGATCTGCTGGCGATCGAAAAGCGCATGGCTGAGATCGTCAAACGCGACTTGCCTGTGACGCGTCGCGTGTTGCCGCGCGACGAGGCGGTGGCCTACTTCAAAGGCTTGGGCGAACACTACAAGGCTGAGATTATCGAATCTATTCCGGCTGATCAGGATGTGTCGCTCTACACGCAGGGTGAATTTACCGACCTGTGCCGCGGGCCTCACGTGCCGTCTACCGGAAAGCTTAAGGTATTCAAACTGATGAAACTGGCGGGTGCTTACTGGCGCGGCGATTCCAAGAACGAGATGCTGCAGCGCATTTACGGTACGGCCTGGGCCAAAAAAGAAGAGCTTGAAAGTTATTTGCATCGTCTGGAAGAAGCCGAGAAGCGCGATCACCGTAAATTAGGTCGTCAGCTGGATCTGTTTCATATGCAAGAGACGATGCCCGGCATGGTGTTCTGGCATCCTAAAGGCTGGACGCTGTGGCAGGAAATCGAGCAATACATGCGCGGAAAATTTCGTGCGCACGATTATCAGGAAGTGCGCACGCCGGCGATCATGGATAAGACGCTGTGGGAGAAATCCGGTCACTGGGAGAACTATCGCGACAATATGTTCACGACCGCCTCTGAGAATCGGGATTATGCAGTGAAGCCGATGAACTGTCCGGGGCATGTGCAGATATACAATCACGGCTTGCACAGCTACCGTGATCTGCCGCTGCGTCTGGCCGAATTTGGTTCCTGTCATCGCAATGAGTCCTCCGGTTCGTTGCATGGCCTGATGCGCGTGCGCGGCTTTACACAGGATGATGCGCATATCTTTTGTACCGAGGCGCAGGTCGAGTCTGAAGTGTCCAATTTTATTGTGATGCTCAACGAGGTTTATCGCGATTTTGGTTTTGACAACGTGATCGTCAAGCTTTCAACCCGGCCTGAAAAGCGCGTGGGTTCCGATGAAACCTGGGATAAGGCGGAAGCGGGTCTTGCCGCGGCTTTGAAGCAGAACGATCTGGCATACGAGATTCAGCCGGGAGAGGGCGCATTCTACGGTCCTAAGGTCGAGTTTACCCTCAAGGATAGTCTGGATCGTATGTGGCAGTGCGGCACGATACAGCTGGATTTCAACCTGCCGGTGCGCTTAGATGCGGAATTTGTCGATGAGGACAATACGCGTAAGCCGCCTGTGATGTTGCATCGCGCGATTTTAGGTTCGATGGAGCGTTTTATCGGGATTTTGATCGAGCATCATGCAGGCGCCTTCCCGTTATGGCTCTCGCCTGTGCAGACTGTGCTGATGAATATCTCGCAGGCGCAGGAGGAATATGCGAAGGAAATCGGCCAAATATTGGCGCGTGCCGGTATCAGAGTGCAATTGGATTTGCGCAATGAGAAGATTACCTATAAAATCCGCGAACATAGCTTGCAGAAATTACCTTACCAGCTGATCGTAGGCGATAAGGAAGTCGCTGGAAGGCTGATTGCCGTGCGTACCCGTAGTGGTGAAGATCTCGGACAGATGACGATCGATGCGTTAATCGAGCGTTTTAAGGCTGAAATCAAATCGGGCAGCACGGTTTAATTTTTATACGGAGACATTCCAATAGCACAGAATAAATTACAGCGCCTCAATGAAATGATTACCGCACCACAGGTGCGACTCATTGGAGCAGATAAAGAACCCCTGGGGATCGTGTCCAGCGCAGAAGCATTGCGTCTGGCACTTGAAGCCGAACTGGATCTGGTGGAAATTTCACCGATGGCCGACCCGCCTGTTTGTCGCATCATGGATTTCGGTAAGTTTAAATACGCCGAGAGCAAGAAGCAACATGAAGCCAAGCTCAAACAAAAGCAGGTTCAGGTTAAGGAAATCAAATTCCGTCCGGGTACCGATGATGGCGATTACAACATCAAGTTGCGTAATTTGACCAAGTTTTTGCTCGATGGCGATAAAACCAAGATCACTTTGCGTTTTCGCGGTCGTGAAATGGCCCACCAGGAAATCGGTATGCGCTTGATTGAGCGCGTCAGAAATGATCTGGAAGAATTCGCGGTCGTCGAACAGTTTCCAAAGATGGAAGGCCGTCAGATGGTGATGGTGCTGTCGCCTAAAGCGGCGCTGAAGAAATAGTAACAGCAGACGTTAGTTGCTAGTTACTAGTCGTTAATTTTATTTTTCTGATAGCAGGGGCCGATCAGAAAGAGGTAGTGCAAAGATCCCCGAACAATAAGTGGTGTATGGGTCGTCAAGTTTTTCCTGTCGGAAAACACCTCCCACCATAAATCAAGGAGTAGTTATGCCTAAGATGAAAACCAAAAGCGGAGCAAAAAAGCGCTTCGTCATTCGTGCGGGCGGCAGTATCAAGCGCGCATGTGCATTCAAACGCCACATTCTGACCTCGAAGACGACCAAGACTAAGCGTCAACTGCGTGGTACTGCGGAAGTTCACTCAACCAATACAGCAGCGGTTCGTCGCATGCTGCCATACGCGTAAGGAGTAGAGCATGCCAAGAGTAAAACGTGGAGTCGTAGCCCGTGCAACGCACAAAAAACTGTTAGCTAAGGCTAAGGGTTACCGTGGTCGCCGCAAGAATGTATACCGTGTAGCCAAGCAAGCTGTGATGAAAGCCGGGCAATATGCCTACCGCGATCGTCGTCAGAAAAAGCGTCAATTCCGCACCTTGTGGATTGCACGTATCAATGCAGCAGCGCGTGAATTCGGAATGCCATACAGCGTATTCATGAACGGTCTGAAAAAGGCTGATATCCAGATCGATCGTAAAGTTCTGTCAGATATCGCAATTTTCGACAAGGCAGCTTTTGAACAGTTCGTGGTTCAAGCTAAAGCGAGCCTCGCAGTATAAGTATTGCCTCGCAGTCGAACTCTGGCTGCGTAATTAAAAGGGGGCGTTGAGCCCCCTTTTTTCGTTGTGTAATGGTGCATTTATGGAACAACTCCAACAAATTCAGGAACAGGCTTTAAATCAGTTCGCGCTTATCAGCGATGAGGCTGAATTAGAGCAGGTCAAAGCTAAATATCTGGGTAAGGAAGGTGCTTTAACCGCCTTGCTCAAAGGTCTGGGTAAACTGTCCAACGAGGAGCGCCCGGCAGCCGGTGCGCGCATCAATCAGGTCAAGCAGGTCATCGAAGCCGCGCTGCAACAACGCCGCGATACCCTGGCGCAGGCGAAGCTGGAAGCCAAACTCGCGGCCGAATCGCTGGACGTGACGCTGCCCGGACGCGGCATTGCTTGCGGCGGTTTGCATCCGGTCACGCGCACCTTGGCGCGCATCGAACAGCTGTTTCACAGCTTAGGGTTTGCCGTATCCTCCGGCCCTGAGATCGAACACGATTTTTATAATTTCACCGCGTTGAATATTCCTGAGAATCATCCTGCGCGTGCGATGCACGATACGTTTTACATCGATCCTGAGCATGTGCTCAGAACGCATACCTCGCCTGTGCAGGTGCGCTATATGGAAAACAATCAGCCGCCTTTAAAAATTATCTCACCGGGGCGGGTGTATCGCGTTGATTCCGATGCCACCCATTCGCCGATGTTTCATCAGGTCGAAGGCTTGTGGGTCGATGAGCACGTGAGTTTTGCCAATCTTAAAGGCGTGGTGCAGGATTTCCTGCAACGCTTCTTCGAGCAGGATGATTTGCAGGTGCGTTTTCGTCCCTCCTTCTTCCCGTTTACCGAGCCCTCTGCTGAAATGGATATGAGCTGGCGCGGCGGCTGGCTGGAAATCGGCGGCTGCGGCATGGTGCATCCCAATGTGTTGAAGCACGTGAATATCGACAGCGAGAAATATCTGGGATTTGCCTTCGGTCTGGGCGTGGAGCGCCTGGCGATGCTGCGCTATGGCGTGAACGATCTGCGCCAGTTCTACGAGAGCGACCTGCGCTTTTTGAAGCAATTTAATTAGGCTGAACATCGAATTCACCTCACGCGGAGACGCGGAGAAATTTAAAAACACGATATACGGATAAATATAGAAAAAGCGTTTCACGCGGAGGCGCGGAGAACGCGGAGAAAACCGAAATAAACCCCTTTTTGTCTTTATGTTGAAATTACGCTTCGCTCTTTAAATTTCAACAGAGCATATTTATTCGTATATCGTGTTTTGCTTTTGAAGTTCTCAGCGTTCTCCGCGCCTCCGCGTGAGATTGATTTTTTGTTTTGCCGACTTATGGATTAAATGGAATCATGAAATTTTCTGAAAACTGGTTAAGAAGCTGGGTCAACCCGAAACTGACAAGCGAGGAATTGGGCCATCTGCTGACGATGGCGGGTCTCGAAGTTGAGGAGAGGGCGGCTGTTGCGCCGGCATTCAATAACGTGGTTGTCGCCCAGGTGTTGTCGGTTGAGAAACACCCGGATGCGGATCGTCTGAATGTGTGTCAGGTGAATGTGGGTGAGGAAGCGCCGTTGACGATCGTGTGCGGTGCGGCCAATGTGGCCGTCGGTTTAAAAGTCCCTTGTGCGCGCATCGGCGCGGTATTGCCGGGTGACTTTAAGATCAAACAGGCGAAGGTGCGCGGCATTCCCTCATTCGGGATGCTGTGTTCGGCCGTTGAGTTGGGGCTGGCGACCGAAAGCGATGGTCTTTGGGTTTTGCCGTCTGATGCACCCGTCGGGCAATTGATGCGCGAGTATCTGGATCTGGACGATCAGTTGTTTACCCTCAAACTCACGCCTAATCGTAGCGACTGTTCCGGTATGAAGGGGATTGCGCGCGAGGTTGCTGCATTAACCGGTAGTGAACTTTCGCCCGTTGCGATCGTGGCTCAGTCTGTTGTGCTGAACGATCAGCTTTCGGTGTCGGTTGAAGATAAAACGTCGTGTCCGTTATATTGCGGGCGACTTGTACGTGGCGTGAATGCGGCAGCAGTAACGCCGGTATGGATGCAGCGACGTCTTGAGCGCAGCGGGTTGCGCTGTATCAACGCGGTTGTCGATATCACCAATTATGTGATGATGGAATTAGGCCAGCCCATGCACGCCTTCGATGCCGCCACTTTGTCCGGTGGTATTACCGTGCGCCGTGCTCAAAAGGATGAGGCGCTGACGCTGCTGAACGATCAGGCCGTGCTGCTGGATGAAAACGTGCTGGTGATCGCCGACGATGCGCGCGTGCTGGCACTGGCGGGCATCATGGGCGGTGCGGGGAGCGGCGTCGAGACGTCGACGCAGGATGTCTTCCTGGAAGCCGCATTTTTCCACCCTGATGCGATTGCGGGGCGTGCGCGCCGCTTTGGTCTGGCCACTGATTCATCATTCCGCTTCGAGCGGGGCGTCGATTTTGCGGCAACCCGTGAGGCGCTGGAGCGTGCGAGTCAATTACTGCTTGAAATTTGCGGCGGTAGCGTCGCTGAAGTTACCGAAGTTCGCGGTGAGTTGCCAGCTCGTGCCGCCATCGTATTGCGCACGTCCCGTGTGGCGCGTGTGCTGGGGATTTCGTTCGAATGCAGCCAGATCGCTGACTTGTTGACGCGTTTGCAATTTGAATTTGTCATGTCTGGCGACAGTTTTAGTGTGACGCCGCCGAGTTTCCGTTTTGATCTGTCCATCGAATCCGATCTGATCGAAGAAGTCGCGCGTTTGTATGGTTACGACGCCATTCCGGCGCTGGCGCCTCATGCTGCGCTGACCATGCTGCCCGATAGTGAATGGCAGCGTCCGCTCAGTCGCATTCAGCAAGTGCTGGTCGCACGCGACTATCAGGAAATTGTCAGTTACGCTTTTGTCGACGCGCAGACTGAGAGCGAGTTGTGCGGTAACGACCATCCTGTTGCCTTGCAAAATCCGATTGCCAGCAATATGTCCGTGATGCGCAGCAGTTTGATAGGCGGCTTAGTGGGCGCGTTGCGCTTCAATCTCAATCGCCGTCAGTCGCGTGTGCGTCTGTTCGAAGTCGGCGCGTGCTTCGCCAAATTAGATGGGCAGTATCTGCAAACCCAGCGACTTTCCGGGATAGCCTACGGCTCATGCCAGCCGGAGCAGTGGGGTTCTGCCGCCAAAGCGGTTGATTTTTACGATGTGAAAGCGGATATTGAAGCGCTGTTTGCGCCGGTGACACTACGTTTTGCAGCGGCGATGCATCCGGCCTTGCATCCGGGGCGTTCTGCGCAGATTTTTGCCGGTGAAAATATGGTCGGTTGGCTAGGCGAGTTGCATCCGAAGTGGCAGCGCGAGATGACGCAGGCGGCGGTCTGGTTCGAGGTTGAGTTGCCAGCGTTGATGCAGAGCCGTGTTCCTCGCATGAGTGAAATTTCGAAGTTTTTGCCGGTGCGCCGCGATCTGGCTGTGCTGGTGGATGAGTCGGTCAACGCGCAAACACTGGCGGATGCGATGCTGGCGGCAAAGGCCGATTATGTGCAGGAAGTTGTTTTATTTGATGTATATCGTGGTCCGGGTGTTGAAACAGGTAAAAAAAGTCTTGCATTCCGCGTGTCGTTACAAGATACTCAAAAAACACTCACGGATGCAGAAATAGAACCCGGCATGGCATTGCTGGTGGAAGCATTGAAAAAGCTAGGTGCGCAATTGCGTATGTAAGGGAAAAATATGATAACAACACTAACAAAAGCTGAGCTGGCAGACTTGTTGTTTGCTAAAGTAGGTCTGAACAAACGCGAAGCGAAAGATATGGTCGAAACCTTTTTCGAGGAAATTCGCGTGCAACTGGAGCAAGGTGAGAGCGTCAAGCTTTCCGGTTTCGGAAATTTTCAATTGCGTGACAAACCGCAGCGTCCCGGGCGAAATCCCAAGACCGGCAAGGAAATTCCAATTTCGGCCCGCCGCGTGGTCACGTTCCACCCCAGCCAGAAGTTAAAGACGCTGGTAGAAAAATCGTATCATGGAACCCCACATCTCTAATACAGAGCTGCCTCCCATTCCTGCCAAGCGCTACTTCACGATCGGTGAAGTCAGCGAATTGTGCGGTGTGAAGGCACACGTGCTGCGCTACTGGGAGCAGGAGTTTACTCAGCTCAATCCGGTGAAGCGCAGCGGAAATCGCCGCTATTATCAGCATCATGAAGTGGTGTTGATACGGCGTATCCGCGAGTTGCTCTACGAGCAGGGCTTTACCATCAGCGGCGCGCGTAACAAGCTCGACGGCGTGCGCGGTGCGGCGAGTGCACCTGAAGCGGTTCAAGTGCCGGTGATGGCCGATGTGGCTCTCTCAGCCGTGCCAGGGGTTGATGTCGTGGCCTTAAAACGTGAGATTAGCGAAATCATTGCGCTGTTGAGTGCTTAAGAAGATTTATTTTGCGCCTGGCTCTGTTATAATGCCGAGCTTCAGCGTGTAGCGCAGCCTGGTAGCGCACTACCTTGGGGTGGTAGGGGTCGGAAGTTCGAATCTTCTCACGCTGACCAAAAAATCAAGGAGTTAGGTTTATAGCCTGACTCCTTTTTAGTTTTAAAATTTCGTGTTTACCTGTTACTGGCAGGATAGCATCTGTCCGCTTTATTTTCAGGCGGGCAGTTTAGAATATTCAGTGCCAATTTGTTATCATGCACGGGTTCAATCTGAATCACTCAAAATATGCAGCCCTGCCGCCCACTTAAAACACCGAGTTTCCGATGCGCATTCTGATCAGCAATGACGATGGTTATTTTGCACCGGGACTGGCGTGTCTGGCGCAGCATCTGGCTAAAATCGCCGAAGTGGTCGTGGTGGCGCCTGAGCGGGATCGCAGCGGTGCGAGCAATTCGCTGACACTGGACCGTCCGTTGAAGTTGCGCAAAGCGGCCAGTGGTTATTATTACGTTAACGGTACGCCCACCGATTGCGTGCATCTTGCTGTGACCGGTATGCTCGATTATCAGCCTGATATGGTGGTGTCGGGGATTAACGCCGGTGCGAATATGGGTGACGATACGATTTATTCGGGCACCGTGGCGGCCGCGACTGAAGGCTATTTGCTGGGCATCCCCTCTATTGCCATCTCGTTAGTGGGGAGCAATCTGGTGCATTTTGAGACGGCGGCCAGAATCGCCTCTGATCTTGTGCTGCGCTTTGGCGCTCAGACCCATCATGCGCCCTGGCTGCTCAATGTCAATGTGCCCGATGTGCCCTATGATCAGTTGCAGGGGATCGAAGTCACGAGGCTGGGCAAGCGTCACAAGGCGGAACCCGTCATCAAAGCACTGAGCCCGTCAGGGGAGACCGTGTACTGGGTCGGTGCCGCAGGCCGTGCGCAGGATGCGGGCGAGGGGACGGATTTCAATGCGCTGAATTTACAGCGTGCATCGCTCACGCCGCTACAGATCGATCTTACTCAATACAGCCAGATAGATGCCGTGCGCAACTGGCTGGGACAGGACTTGGTATGACTATGCGGCATAGCGGTATCGGGATGACCTCTGCACGAACACGGCAGCGCATGATAGACCGTCTGCGGGATCAGGGGATCGTCGATGAGGCTGTGCTGGCGGCGATGTATGAAGTGCCGCGACACCTGTTTGTCGATGAGGCGCTGGCAAGCCGTGCCTATGACGATGTGTCTTTGCCGATCAACTATGAACAAACGATTTCACAGCCTTATATCGTCGCGCGCATGATAGAAGTGCTGCGCGCCTCAACGACGCGTCCGATTAAAAAAGTGCTGGAAATCGGCACCGGTTGCGGGTATCAGGCGGCTGTACTGGCGCATGTGTTTCCCGAGGTGTACAGCATGGAGCGCATCGAGCCTTTGTATCAGCGCGCTAAAAGTAAATTGCACGATCTTGCGATCAACAATGTGAAGTTGAGCTATGCGGACGGCTCGGCGGGTCTGCCTGATGCGGCGCCTTTCGATGGCATCATCATGGCTGCCGCAGCGCCCGTCATGATGGCGGCCTTGCGTGAGCAACTGGCGGTGGGCGGGCGTATGGTGCTGCCGGTCGGCCGGCAGGAGCAGTGGTTGTATCTGGTCGAGCGCGATGCGCAGGGATTCCGCGAATCTCGTCTCGAGCCGGTAAAATTTGTACCTCTTTTGATGGGAAAAGCATGAGCCGTATTGTCGTTGGGTTGTTAGTCTTGAGTGTATTGGCCGGGTGTGCCTCCAACGGGCCGCGTGCGCCGGTTGTCGAGCGCAGCGCAGCGCCTAAAGCGGCTAAAGCGCAGGTTGTCGTCAAGGCGGCTGAAAAGGACTGGCGCCCGCGTGTGCATGTCGTGCAAAAAGGCGATACGCTGTATGCCATCGCGTTCAATTACGGACTGGATCCGCGCGAGTTGGCAGAACAGAACGGCATTCAGGATGCTAACTTGATTAAAGTGGGGCAGCAGATCAATTTGTTTGCAGTCGCGCCACGTGCGGCGATTGTCGAATCTAAAATATCGCTGGTCAAAGATCAACCCAAAGCCGTGAAATATGCCTACAGCGATAGCGCGGTCAGTCAGGCCGAAGGCGGCGCGGTCAGGGCTGAAGCCAAGCCGAAAGCGGAGGCTAAAGCGGAAGCTAAACCTGAAGCAAAGCCTGAGATCAAGGCTGAAGCGGTGGCGGAGACTGACGACGCACTCGAATGGAGTATGCCCGCGCAAGGCAAAATCATCGCAGGCTTTTCCGAAGCGGATAATCGCAAGGGCGTCGATATTGCCGGTAAGCTTGGCCAGTCAGTTTTTGCCAGTGCGCCGGGCAAAGTCGTGTACAGCGGAAGCGGCTTGAGGGGGTATGGTAAGCTTTTGATTATAAAGCATAATAAGACTTATCTTAGCGCCTATGCGCACAACGATCAGTTGCTGGTCAAGGAAGGCGAATCGGTGACGCGCGGTCAGAAAATCGCCGAGATGGGCAATTCCGACAGCGATCAGGTCAAGCTGCATTTCGAAGTACGCCGTCTGGGCAAACCGGTCGATCCGGCAGGTTATCTGGCACTTAACAAACCTTGACTAATTCTTCGGCAGAGTCTGGCAGCGTGCTGAATGTCGTCAATCACGACCGAAACAGCGCCGCGCTGCACTATGTCTATCCCGTGATCTCGCGCCGCGCCGGTGGCGTGTCGGTGGGCATCAATCTTAATCCCAATAATGCCTGTAACTGGCGCTGTGTTTACTGTCAGGTGCCTGATCTGACGCGCGGTACGGCGCCACCGGTTGATTTGAACCTGCTAGATTGCGAGTTACGCGCCTTTTTAACCGAACTGCTGCACGGCGACTTCATGCAAAATCGCGTGCCTGCTGATGCGCGGCGCATCAATGATATCGCGTTATCCGGTAACGGTGAACCGACCAGCGCGCAGGAATTTGCACAGGTCATCTCATTGATCAGTCGGGTGCGCACGGAGCTGGCTGTGCCGGATGCAGTCAAGACCGTGCTGATCACCAACGGCAGTCTGCTGCATAGGGACGAAGTTCAACAGGGCTTGCGCGAGATGGCGGACATGTCCGGCGAGGTCTGGTTTAAATTCGATCGCGCGAGTGTGGCGGCAAGATTGCAGGTGAACGATACGCACCTGCGGCAGGATCAGGTCCGTTCGAATCTGATCGCAGCGATCTCGTGTTGCCCCACCTGGCTGCAAACCTGCTGGTTCGCAATGGACGGCGCGCCGCCTTCCCTGCAGGATGAAGAGGATTATCTGGCATTCGTCAGTGACATCGTGCGAGCGGGTTATCCGTTGCAGGGCGTGTTGCTCTACGGCCTGGCCCGCCCCTCTATGCAGGCTGAAGCTGAGCGTTTGTCAGCCCTGCCGAAAGAGGCGATGCAGGCCTTTGCCGCCCGCATCACGCAGTTGGGTTTGCCTGTCAAAATCAGTGTCTGAATCAGGTATGACTCACCTACCATGCCGGGATGCGCTGCTGCAATCTGTACTGTTCGCGCCGCTGCATCCGGTGATCGCCACGCTAGTGCAGGACGGCTTTCCGTCGCTCGCGGATTTAAACCGCATGCTGTCCGTGCATCAGCCATCGGTTGCGTCCGGCTGTCAGCTCAGCTTTGTCGCGCAAGGGGTCGGTAGGCTGGCATTTGAGTCGCAATACGAACCCCGTTGCTATCTGACAGGCGAGGTGCAGACCCGGCAGGAAAACTGGCACGATCTGCTCAATGCGCTGGTTTGGCTGACCTATCCTATGGCTAAGGCCGCGATCAATGTGCGCCATTTTCAGGCACTGACGCAGGGTGGATTAGCAGAGGCGTCAAACAGTCAGCGCGGCGCGGTGCGCGACACCAGTACCCTGTTCGATGAGTCCGGGGTCATCGTGGCCTGTGCCGACGAGGAACTGGCCGGTTTGCTGCAAAATTTTCGCTGGCGTGAATTGTTCTGGCAGCGTCGGCAGGCGGTGCGCGAGCGGATGGGTTTTTATATTTTTGGTCATGGCCTGTATGAAAAGGCCCTGCAACCTTATATCGGCATGACCGGGCAGGGCTTGCTGCTGCCGGTTGTACAGGAATTTTTCAGCTGGACGATTGAGCAGCAGCGGGCGCATTTAGATGGCCGGCTGGCAGATTTTTTGGCGGGTAGCTGCCGCACGACGCGCGAACTCTCTCCAGTGCCGCTGCTGGGCGTGCCGGGCTGGTCGGCGGATAACGAGTTCGAGTCGTACTACGACAATACGGCGTATTTCCGGCCGGGCAGGCAGCGATGAAACCCGAATCCTTGCAACTGCTGGTCACCCGCGTCATGCCCTATGGAAAATACAAAGGGCGTATCATTGCCGATCTGCCAGGGCATTACCTTAACTGGTTTGCGCGCGAGGGCTTTCCGTCCGGGGAATTAGGTAGTTTGCTCGCGCTGATGCAGGAATTGGATCATAACGGTTTGTCATCCTTACTCGATCCGCTGCGAAAACGTTGATCGTCGACCGGGTGGTTGCTGACAGGTTATCATCCACGAATGGCTATAATGCCTGTGAGGAGTAAACGATGCATCACGGAATTTTTCGACATGTTCGGGCTTATCAGGTGGCGGCAGCCCTACTCGGCGCAGCACTCGCGCTGGTGTCCGCCATTTTTTTTACGCTGGACAATTTACCCTGGACCGCCTTTTTGACCGGCATACTGGTGGCGTCCGTGCTGGCGGAAGCGGCGCGCGCATCACGCTCTGAATGGGTTTTACTGCGGCGTACCACGCAGTTGTCGGCAATCAAAGAAAAGCTGGAGCAGGAATCAGTGCTTCGTCGCAGCATGGAGGAAAAATACGCCGAGTCGCAACTGCGTTTACGCCTGATGGACGAAAAAATTTCTACGATGATAGCCCTCATCGATACCGAAGGGCGCTGCCGTTATCACAACAGAGCTTTTCGTGAATGGTTGCGTCTGAAGGCAGAATCAATTGATGGCCGGCCTATCCGAGACTTGTTCGGATCCCGTGCGTATGCCGGTATCGCGACAGCCGTACGGCAATCATTGGACGGACAATCACTGCATTATGAATTTTTGCAGGAGATGCCGGGCGGCGCCTTATACCGGTTGCTGGTGGACCATGTTCCTCTGTTTGAAACGGATGGAAAAATCGCCGGTTTTTATTTTCTGGCCGAAGATATTACGGAGCGCCGTGACGTCTCTGGTGTAACCGGTGCTCAGAAGTCATCAGTCGCAGAGCTGGATGTCGATCAGCAAATGTATCTCGACGTCTTTTCCGAGCAGGTCAGCGGCAGGCAGGATGCGGGAAAACAGTTTATATCGGCCATACAGGGCGGTGAGTTTCGTCTGTACTGTCAGTTGATCGCACCGTTACCCGTTGATTCCGGCAGGAGCGCGCATTATGAAATACTGATACGCCTGCTCGAAGAGGAGGGCGGCATGATTCCACCGGGCGCGTTTTTCCCGCTGGCTGAAAAAAATGGTCTGATGCCCTATCTGGATCGCTGGGTGGTAGAGCACGTGCTCGATTGGGTCTCTCATCAGCAAAGTGTCGACAAAGAGGCCCTGTTTTTTATTAATGTCGGCGCCGCCACCCTGGGGGATCCGGATTTTCCGGAATTTTTGCAAGGGGTCCTTAACGAGACGGGGATGCCGGGCAGCGTTCTGTGTTTTGAAGTGGCGCAGATAGTGTGCAGCGAGCGTGTTGCTGAATTTACCCGGCAGGTGAAATTGTGTGGTTGCCGTATTGCCTTGAGCGGCTTTGGCCGCGACTCGGTATCGTTCGATCAGATTCGCGGCTTTGAGGTGGATTTTATTAAAATTGACGGCAGCCTGATTTTTAATCTGCTTAGCAATCCGGTTAATCTGGCTAAAGTGATATCGATCGATCGGGTGGCCAAAAAAATCGGTGTGCGCACGGTCGCAGAACTGGTTGAAAATGACGAGATCATCGAAAAACTCAGTGAAATCGGCATTGATTTTGCACAGGGCTTCGGTGTTTCGCGCCCGCGCATCCTGGGCGAGTGACGGTTGTAAGTTGAGGCGGGAGGTGTGATGGAAAATTTTAATTACTGGTTTTTGCTGGCCTTGATCTTGCTGGGGCTGGAAATGGCAACGGCGACTTTTTATATGCTGGTGTTGTCGGTCGCGATGGCGGTGGCAGGGTTTTCTGCCATGCTATCCGTCAGTTTGGCCTGGCAGTTCGCGCTCTGTGCGCTGGCGGTGATGTTGGGGCTGGGGATATTGCGCATTTTGAAAATGCCTTTCAGGCCCGATCAATCGAGTCTGGATATCGGGCAGCCGGTTGAAGTTTTAATCTGGCACGACAACGGGTCGGCGCGGGTTGCCTACCGGGGGGCTGAGTGGGATGCCGAGTTGGAATCGGCGGATCTGCCGCATCAGGGGACTTTTTATATCAGCGCGGTGCAGGGTGCCACGCTGATTTTGACGCATCAAAAAACGTAGCGGAGGAAATATGGAAATCTCAATGTTAGTACTGGTCGCAGCCGTTATTTTTTTAGTCAAAGCGCTCAAGGTCGTGCCGCAGCAAAACTCATGGGTTGTCGAGCGGCTGGGGCGTTTTCACGCGGCGTTGCTGCCGGGCCTCAATATCGTGATCCCGTTTGTCGATCGCGTGGCCTACAAGCATATGCTCAAGGAAGTGCCGCTCGATGTGCCAAGTCAGGTTTGCATTACCCGCGACAATACCCAGCTGACCGTGGACGGCATTTTGTATTTTCAGGTGACCGATCCTAAGCTGGCCTCCTATGGCACCAGCAATTACATCATGGCGATCACGCAGTTGGCTCAGACCACCTTGCGTTCGGTGATCGGCAAGATGGAACTCGACAAAACCTTCGAGGAGCGCGATGACATCAATCGCGCGGTGGTGGCGGCGCTCGACGAGGCCGCGACCAGCTGGGGCGTCAAAGTGTTGCGCTACGAGATCAAGGATTTAACGCCCCCTAAGGAAATCCTCCACGCCATGCAGGCGCAGATTACCGCGGAGCGCGAAAAGCGCGCGCTGATCGCCGCCTCCGAAGGCCGCAAACAAGAGCAGATCAATATCGCCACAGGGGAGCGCGAAGCCTTTATTCAGCGCTCGGAAGGCGAGAAGCAGGCCGCCATCAATACCGCAGAAGGACAGGCTGAAGCGATCAAGACGGTGGCCTCAGCGACCGCACAGGCGATCGAGCAGGTAGCGTTAGCGATACAGTCGCCAGGGGGCATGGATGCGGTCAATCTGAAGGTGGCTGAGCAATATGTGGCGGCATTCGGCAATGTGGCAAAAGCGGGTAATACCTTGATTTTGCCGGGGAATCTGGCCGATATGGGCTCCATGGTGGCCGCTGCGATGAACATCGTCAAGTCGCGCTGATTTGGGGGCCGCTATTCATGATTAAACCTGATCACGCCCGACTCGATCGCGTTGTCGCCGAAGCGCGTAAGCAAAGCGAACTGCGCGAAGCGGGGTATCGCGAGCGCGCGCTCAAACTCTATCCCTGGATCTGCGGGCGGTGTGCACGTGAATTTTCCGGTGTTCGCCTGCGCGAGTTGACGGTGCACCACAAGGATCACAACCACGACAACAACCCGGCCGATGGCAGCAACTGGGAGTTGCTCTGCCTGTACTGCCACGATAACGAGCATTCGCGCGTGCTGGAGGAGGCGGGTAGGAATCGTGCCGCTGACCAGCAAAAGCTGGCGACGCACAATCCTTTCGCCGCCTTGCAGGGCCTGCTGAAAAAATGACGGTATCCGGAAGGCCAGCCCACGCATCATGTTAAGTAAACTCAATACCGAGCAGCGCGAAGCGGCCATGTACCTCGACGGCCCGCTGCTGGTGCTGGCAGGGGCGGGCAGCGGCAAGACGCGTGTCATCACCCACAAGATCGTCTATCTGGTGGAGGAATGCGGCTATGCGGCGCGCAATATCGCGGCGATCACCTTTACCAACAAGGCGGCTACCGAAATGCGGGAGCGCGTATCGCTGCTGCTGCCGGGAAAAAGCGCCAAAGGGCTGGTAGTCAGCACCTTTCACTCGCTAGGGATGACGATACTGCGCGCCGAGGCGAAACTGCTGGGATACAAGCCGAAGTTCTCGATTTTCGATTCCAGCGATACCTTCAAAATCATCAGCGAACTGACCAATTCGGGCGACAAGCAGGAAATACGCGATATACAGACGCAGATTTCGAACTGGAAGTCGGCCTTCGTCGCGCCGGACCAGGCTGTGGTGGTGGCCGACAGCGCAGAGGCGGAGGCCTACGCGCGGATTTATATGCGCTATCAGGAAACGCTGCGCGCCTATCAGGCGGTTGATTTTGACGACCTGATCCATCTGCCTGTGCTGTTGTTCAAAGATCATCCCGAGGCTTTGCTGCGCTGGCAGCATAAGTTGCGCTATTTATTGATCGACGAATATCAGGACACCAACGATTGCCAGTATCAGTTGACCCGGTTGCTGGCGGGCACGCGTGCGGCCTTTACCGCCGTGGGCGATGATGATCAGGCGATCTATGCGTGGCGCGGGGCGAGCATCGAGAATCTGCACAATTTGCGCACCGATTACAGCCAGTTGCGCGTGATCAAGTTAGAGCAGAATTACCGCTCCTCGCAGCGCATTTTGAAAGTGGCTAACGAGCTGATCAACCACAATACCAAGGTGTTCGAAAAAAAGCTGTGGAGCGATCACGGCATCGGCGATCCGATCCGCGTTTATGCCGCGCGTGACGACGAGCATGAAGCCGAGAGCGTGGTGATGAAGCTGGTCACGCACAAGTTTGAGAATCAGGCCAAGTTTTCCGATTATGCAATTTTGTATCGCAGCAACTATCTGTCGCGGGCATTCGAGGAGCAGTTGCGCGCGCAGCGCGTGCCCTATACCGTCAGCGGCGGCACTTCGTTTTTCGACAAGCCCGAGATCAAGGACATTACCGCTTATCTTCGTTTGATCGCCAACCCGGACGACGATCCGGCTTTCATCCGCGCCATCACCACCCCTAAACGCGGCATCGGCAATGCCACGCTGGAGAAGCTGGGCAGCCATGCGGGCCTGCGTCACATCAGCCTGTTCGAGGCGGCGTTCGACGTGCAGATCGAGCAGTTGCTGCCCCCCCGACAGTATGAAGACCTGATGGTTTTTTGCAGGTTTATCAACCGGCTGGAGGATAGGGCCGAATCCGACCCCTGCGGCGAACTGCTCGATGAACTCTTGCGCGCGATCAATTACGAAACCTGGCTGTACGACTCGTCCGATGCGCGTGGGGCCGAGAGTAAATGGAAGAACGTCGAGGATTTTATCGGCTGGCTCAAGCGTAAATCCGAAGCGGATGAAAAATCCCTGATCGCCATGGTGCAGACGATCGCGCTGATCAATATGCTGGAGGGCAAGGATAAGGAGCAGGAGGCGGTCTCGCTCTCTACCTTGCATGCGGCCAAGGGGCTGGAGTTTCCCCATGTGTTCATTATCGGTGCAGAGGAGGATATCCTGCCGTTCCGTGACAGCGATGCAAAAGGCATCGAAGAGGAGCGCCGCCTGATGTATGTCGGCGTGACCCGTGCCGAGCGCACGTTGCAGATCAGTTACTGCAAGCGACGCCGGCGCGGCAAGGACTGGGCGCTGTGTGAGCCGAGCCGGTTTTTAGAGGAAATGCCCCAGAGCGAACTGGTTTTTGCGGGCGGACATGCGGAGGCGGTTCAGGTGGTGACGAAGGATGAAGGCATGGATAAACTCGCCAGATTAAAAGCGATGCTGGCTAAACCGGCAGCCGAATCATGAACACGCCGACTGAATTGCGGCAGGCCGCGCTTTTCTGGTTGTCAGAGCCGGATGCACAGCGCAAGGCGGCGGGTGTGCGGGCGCTTGCGGCAGCTTTGGGTGCGCTGCAGCTCAATCGCGAGGCCGTTTTGACTGCGACTCTACCAGTCCCTGGGATTCCTGATAGGCCTGAACTGGTTGCGCCCAGGCTGGTTAAACACCGCTCGATGACGACGCTGGAGGGGCGCGCGATTTTAATTCATGCGCTGGTGCATATCGAATTTACCGCGATCAATCTTGCGCTCGACGCGATCTGGCGCTTCGCTGGCATGCCGCCTGATTACTATACCGACTGGTTGCAGGTCGCCGATGAGGAGGCGCTGCATTTTTCGCTGTTGTCCGGCCATTTGAAGACGCAGGGGCATGTCTACGGCGATTTTCCCGGTCACGGCAGCTTGTGGGAAATGGCCGATAAAACGAGGTTCGATGTGCTGGCCCGCATGGCACTGGTGCCGCGCACCATGGAGGCGCGCGGGCTGGATGTGGTGCCGTCGTTACGCGACAAACTGGCTCAGGCAGGGGATGCTGCCGCTGCCGCGATTATGGAGATTATTTTGCGGGACGAAATAGGCCATGTCGCGATAGGCAACCGCTGGTACGCCTACCTTTGCGAGGCGCGCGGTCTCGATCCGCTGGCGGCTTACAAGGCGCTGGCTGTTGAGCATGCCGCTCCCGCGCTGCGCGGCCCGTTCAATTTTGAGGCCCGGCGTGCGGCGGGCTTTACTGAAGCGGAATTAGCAGATTTCAGGTCGTAAAGTCAGTTTTTCAAAATGCTAGATTAGGGTGCCGCAGCGTAAAGTTAGCCAGCAACTAGGCCATTAGGTCTATATGAATGAGTCAGCATTACCTTTACTATCCGCGTCCCCCTTGGTATGACTCATTTTTTTAGTGGCCGTCTATTTTGATCATTGAATCCGATGACACGATTTTTTTGGAATTTTGGAAATAATGAATAATTCAGTCGCACCTCCAGCATCATCGAATGTCCTTTGGCATCAGGCATCCGTCACACGCTCTCGTCGCGAGCAGCAAAATGGGCATCGCGGTGCAATCATCTGGTTTACCGGACTCTCAGGCGCGGGAAAATCGACCCTGGCGCATGCCGTTGAAGAGGCTTTGCACCAGCGGGGTGGCAGGACTTTTGTGCTCGATGGCGATAATGTGCGTCACGGATTGTGTGGCGACCTCGGGTTCACTGAGGCGGGGCGGGTAGAAAATATTCGCCGGGTAGGGGAGGTGGCTAAGCTGTTTATGGAGGCCGGCATGCTTGTATTGACGGCTTTTATCTCGCCTTATCGTGCGGACCGGGAGCGTGTGCGCGCGATGGTTAAAGAGGATGATTTTATTGAGATTTTTTGCGATGCGGGATTAGCAGTGTGCGAAAGCCGCGATGTGAAAGGGCTCTACAAAAAAGCACGCGCCGGTCAAATAAAGGAATTCACCGGTATCTCTTCGCCCTATGAGGCGCCGGTAACCCCTGAGCTTGCTTTAAATACCGGGAGCGTCGAGCTTCAGGCATGTGTGGATAGGGTAATCGCTGAACTGATTGAACGCGGCATTACGCGCCCGTTGTGAGGGAATAATGGCCTCGTCTGACTTGCTGCTCAAGCAAATCGTCTCGATCGCACAGGAGGCAGGTCGCGCCATCATGGCGATTTATGCCGCACCGGCCGGTGAGGTGATCAGCAAATCCGACAGTTCGCCTTTGACCCTGGCCGATCTCGCCGCAGACCGTGTGATTAGTGCCGGACTGACGGAGCTTGGGTTGGGATACCCGATACTCTCTGAGGAATCTGCACAGGTCCCCTATGAGGAACGTAAAGGCTGGCCGCGTTTCTGGCTGGTCGATCCGCTCGACGGCACGAAGGAATTCATCAATCGCAATGGTGAATTTACCGTCAATATCGCGCTGATTGAAAACGGTGAGCCTGTGCTGGGGGTTGTATATGCGCCCGCGATGGATGTGTGTTATTTCGCGGCACGCGGTCTGGGCGCGTATGTCATGCAAGGTGTGGCGGCGGCACAAGCGATTCGCGTTAAAGTGCCGCAGCCGGGTGAGACGGTTAAAGTCGTGGCCAGTCGTTCTCATGCCGATGAGCGCACCGCGGCCTTGCTCGGGAAATTGGGAGAATATCAGTGCATCAGCATGGGCAGTTCGCTGAAGCTTTGTCTGGTGGCAGGTGGAACGGCGCACTTCTATCCGCGGCTGGGGCCGACGATGGAATGGGATACGGCGGCAGCCCATGCAATCGTGAACATGGCAGGCGGCATCGTTTGTGACGCGAAGGGCGATGAACTGCGCTACAACAAAGCCGATTTGCATAACCCCGAATTTCTGGTGATCGCCGACCAGGATAAACAATTACTCGCTAAAATTATAGCGTAGTAAAATTGTTACAACTCTTCCAGCTTACTCATGCTTCTTTGTTAGGCGCATATAGACCTTTTGGCCTATATAAATTGATCTGTTTGGTCTATAGAATGTGCGGTTTGGCCTAGTATCTGATTTGCACAACGATGCTAATGACGATACGCGGTGAGATGGCCACTACATCGGCAATAATGATTTTATAAGGCGAGCAATGATTTTAGTAACCGGCAGTGCAGGTTTTATTGGTGCGAATTTCGTGCTGGACTGGTGTGCGCTGCACGATGAGCCGGTGATTAGCCTAGATAAGCTTACCTATGCGGGAAATCTGGAAAATCTGGCTTCCTTGAATGACAATCCCCGCCATACTTTCGTGCAGGGCGATATTGGCGATGCGGAGCTGGTT